>ODAK010000345.1_pt1 | contig 53302 bp, 53 predicted proteins | sample 1539591 | NCBI WGS metagenome assembly ODAK01 (sample SAMEA3539303, study PRJEB22396) | soil metagenome | biome: tundra; feature: field; material: soil | place: USA | collected 2010-05 | depth 0.15 m
TTACGCCAAGAATCGCCCGAGGCACCCTCGTGGGGTATCGACGTTGGGTCACCGGAAGCGTTCAAAATAACCTCAATCTCAGTTCAGTCTGGCGGGACACTCGAAGTGCTGCGTCGCGGTCAACGACGAGTGTGGAGACAGGAAATGGCAAGTCTCTAGCAATTGCCGGTAACGCTTATGGGGCCGTCACTTCGCTGACAATCCTAACCACCGCGGTCCACGCGCTTGGGGGCGTCAATAATCAATGCGTAAAGATTGAATAACTTTCCCGCGTCAATACGTGGCGTGTGCGAATCCCTCAACTTGAATACGTAAAGAAAATTCTCACACGCCTCGCGGTTGAACCGCCCCGGCAGCACCAGAGGGGACCGATGGGTCCCCGCGGGTGCCTCAGGCCCTTGTCATGTCCGAAAAGATCACGCGGCTCTCTAGGGAACAAGGATTTGTCGGAAGCGACGAGCGGTAAGCGTGAGCGCGAAGGGGGCGAGCGCTAGGAGACGTCCCACGCGCAGGGCCATGATCCACTGGAACTGCCCGAGGACTAGGCCCCGCAGCTACGCCGCGGACTGGTACTGCGGAGAAAAAACGACCAGGCACCGAGCCACCGGGGGTGGCCGCTACTTGACCGTTCGGCGAAGGGTCGCTGTTCCGGCCACGAGGGCGACGAGGATATACGTGAGCATGATGGCGAACTGGCCAACGTAGTACTGGTTCGAATGCAATGGGGTAATGGCGTGCACCGCGGCCGTCATCGGCAGCACGTCGGTGACGACGCGCAGCACGGTTGGGAGCCGGCTGACGGGAATCACGAGGCCGCAAAGAAGGAGTTGGGGCAGGATGAACGCCGGCATGAACTGAACGGCTTGGAACTCCGAGTGGGCCACGGCGCTGAGTGCCAGTCCAAACGCGGTACCGAGCAGCCCGGCGCATAGCGCCACGACGCTGATTCGCCACGGTACGCCCTGATGGGCCAGTCCGTACCAGGTGTAGGAGAGAACGGAGACGAGGAAACTCTGAATGACGGCAAGTCCTCCGAACGCGAAAGCGTAGCCCGCCACGAATTCCGCCTTCGTCAGCGGCATCGTGAAGAGACGCTCGAGGGTTCCGACGGAACGTTCACGCAATGTGATGACCGACGTGACGAGAAACATGACCACAAGAGGAAAGACGCCCAACAACTTCGGACCGATTGAGTCGAATGCACCGGGATTGTTAGTCAAGCTCCACGCCAAAAGACCCATTAGCGCCGACGGGACGAGCAACAGCAATCCAATTGTCCGTGGATCGTGGCGTAACTGCTGGAGGATGCGTCGCGTGGTCAGCAACGTCCGTCGAAGGCTCATTCGGCCTCTTCAATCAGACGCTCGAATGCACTGTCGTAGCTCGTAGATCCAGCAACGGCCAGCAGTTGCGCCGGAGAGTTGTCGAAGAGGATTGACCCGTTTCGTAGCAGCAACAGCCGGGCGCAGCGCGCCGCTTCGTCAAGAACGTGGCTCGACACCATCACGGTCGTGCCCGACCTGGCGAGATCCTCGAACGTACGCCACAGGTCACGTCGGAGCATCGGGTCAAGGCCCACGGTTGGTTCGTCAAGAATCAATACGGCCGGTGAGCCGAGAAGGGCAATGCCAAGTGACACTCGTGTTCGCTCACCGGCTGACAGTGATGACACGAGTCGAGTCGCGAACGACGCGAGGGCGACTACCTCCAATACCCGTGTGACTTCCGAAGAGGTCTGATGAAGCACGCCGGCGAAGTAGCGAAGGTTCTCCTCTACCGTGAGGTCGACGTAGATGGCGGAGCTCTGGGCCATGTAACCGATGTGACCGCGTAGTGACGGCGAGCCCGCCGGTGATTGCAAGACGTGCACTGATCCGTTGGTGATCGCCTGGACGCCGAGAAGCGAACGCATCAGGGTGCTCTTGCCGCTGCCACTGGGTCCGAGTAGGCCAATGAGTTCACCGGGCGCAGCGGAGAATGAGATGGACTTCAATATCTCGTGGTGTTGGCGTTTGACGCAAAGATTGACCACGTCAAACGTTGGTTGCACGGACGCCTCTATAAGGTACGGACGCTACCATGGGTCAGAATTTGTTGAAGTGTCTCGAAAACGGCCCCGCGCTCCGGTCACTCATGTACCGAGCAACTTTTGGAACGGCGCCAAGTGATGCTCGAGAATCAAACTTTGGGGGGCGAGGAGGGATTGACTCACTCTCTGGGGTCATCTTGGACCCCTCACCACTTTCTGACAACTGCCGCACCCTTTTGGGGTGTGGTGTAGTCACCTCGTCAAGGTAATCAAAGCAGGAGATTTGCTGCTAGTGAGAGACAATTCCGGGAGGCTCGGTCAGTGTGGAGGCGCTCTGGAAGGAGCGATGGCGCTCGCCATCGACGCCTTCGGTGACGAGGGTTCGACTTCATGTCGAAGGGGCCCTCGCCGTTCTGCCGTTCGAATGGACAATAGAGCGATCTCCGTCAGTTCGGAGCGCTCGGCGGCGGTGTGCTCTCGCTCTTCAATCGCCAATAGCGGTGCCGCGGCATCAATCAGTTCCGTTAGAAGTTCGAATCGGAACGTGTGATACTCCTCTAGGTTCTCAGATCACGCCAGATCATCACCCCGAGCGTCGTGCAATCGCTTATCAAAATTCCCAATAAGCGCGTTTCCTGGTATCACGTACCCTCCGCTCATCTACGGAGCCGCAGGGCGATTCGACGAGTGTCCCCACCCGATTGCGACCTCATACGGATCGGCGAGCTCGCCAACCGGACGTCGTATGGCATCGTCGGGCCACTGATTCGCTTTTCGGACCAATCGCCGAGTGGAGGCGAAGGACCCTGGGCCCTTTCGCGATGGAGGGCTAGCATCCCGCTATGGACGCGGGCGAAGAGTCGACTGGCGAGAGTGCCATCCCCGCTGAAGCATCGCAGCGTGTCACATTTTTCGTGAACGGGACTGCCCGGTCGGTGCGCTCGACGACGACACTACTGTCGGCGCTTCGCGGGGAGTTGGGTCTCACGGGCGCGAAGCCGGGCTGTGGGGAGGGGGCGTGCGGATCGTGCACGGTGCTCGTTGACGGCCAACCAGCAAAGGCTTGTCAGCAACAGGTCGCCGACGTAGTGGGACGGAGTGTCACGACGGTCGAGGGGCTCGCCAGTGCCGGAGCGCTGCACCACGTCCAACAGGCGTTCGCCGAGATCGGCGCCGCCCAGTGCGGCTACTGCACGCCGGCGATGGTCCTCGCGGTGGTCGCCCTCTTGCAACGTGACCCGAACCCTGACGCCGCCGCCGTTGACGACGCCCTGGCGGGCAACATCTGTCGTTGCGGCTGCTACCCGCAAATTCGCCGCGCGGTGCGGCGCTCTGTCGAGTTGGGCGCGAAGCGCGCTGTCGAGATTCAGGTGCCGGACACTCCAGCTACGGACCGTCGGGAAATTCCCGACCCACGTTCGCCCGGGCGACGTCCCGCTCGGCCGTGGGACATGACCGAGCCGCAGGACTGCGACTGGTTCGAAATACTCGGTGACGGACTCGTAGTGGTGCTGCCCCCGCCTCCTTTCGAACCGGACAACTGGACCACCGGCGGCGGCGCCTGGTTGCACGTCGGTGATGACGGACTCGTGACGGCCTTCACCGGCAAGGTTGACGTCGGCCAGGACAACTGCACCGCGCTGCGACTCCTGGTCGCCGAGGAGCTTCGCATTCCCTTGGCGAAGGTTCACCTGGCGATGGGTGACACGGACCTCTGCCCCTACGACATGGGTACCTTCGGCAGTCGGTCGATGCCCGACGCCGGCGGCGCCCTTCGCAAGGTGGCGGCCTTCGCACGCACCGTGCTGCCCGTGGCCACCGGCTCACGCCGCGTCGAGGTTGTCACCGGCGAGCCCGAGGTGACCGCGCCGACGGAGTGGCGAGCCGCGGGAAGGGGCCACGTGCCCGAAGGAACGGTGGAGGCCGTCACCGGGTCGCGCCGGTTCATCTCGGACCTCACCCTCCCCGGCTTGCGCTATGGCGCGGTGCTGCGCCCCCCGGTGGTGGGAGCGACGCTTCGCCATGTCGACGCTACGGCGTTGGCGGGCCGTGATGACGTCGATGTTGTTCACACGCACAAGGTAACCGGCGTCGTCGCGGGCGATCCGGCGACGGCGCGTGTCGCACTGGCCGCCCTCCGCGCGGAATGGTACGTGCCCGACGCGCCGTCGGACGTCGACCTTGAGGCGTTCCTGCGCTCGCACCCGTTGGCCGCGACCGGAGGCTGGGGCCAGGCGGTGCACGACGAGCGCGGGGACCCTGACGCGGCTTTGATCGCCGCACCGGTGCGAGGCCGGGCCACCTACACCACGGCCTACATCGCACCAGCTGCGCTCGAGACGCGCGGTGCGCTGGCTGCGTGGGACGACGACGGACGCCTGACGATCTGGGTCGGAACCCAGACGCCCTTCGCAACGCGCGCCCAGGTTGCCGCCGAACTGGATGTCGTCGAGGAGCGGGTCCGGGTTATCGTGCCGCCGACCGGCGGCGGGTTCGGCGGCAAGCAAGGAGGCGGCGTTGCTACGGAGGCGGCCGTCATGGCTCGAGAGGTCGGTGTTCCCGTCAAGGTCTCGTGGACGCGACATGAGGAGTTCACGTCGGGCACACTGCGTCCGGCCGCGGTAATCGACGTGGCCGGCGCAACTACAGCGGACGGCTCGATGACCGCCTGGACGTTCACTAACTTCAACTCGGGTCCGGCGGGGATCGCGACACCGTACCGGGTGGCGAATCAGCGGATCGAATACCAGCCCGCGAGCAGCCCCCTCCTTCAAGCTTCCTACCGAGCTCTCGCGGCCACCGCCAACAACTTCGCGCGAGAATCGCAGATTGACGAACTCGCCCACCAGCTCGGCATGGATCCGATCGAATTCCGCTTGCGAAATCTCGACGACGAGCGACTGGCCACGGTCCTGCGGGCCGCGGCCGAGCGTTTCGGTTGGCTCGCCGGTGCCGGCGCCGGCCAGGGCATCGCGCTGGGTTTCGAAAAAGGTGGCCGGGTGGCCACCGTGGCCGGGGTCGACAATGTCGACGGGAATCTTCGGGTCACCCGTCTCGTGACCGCGTACGAGTGCGGAGCCGTGGTGAATCCCCAGACGGTGACCAATCAGATCGAAGGGGCCGCGGTCATGGCCCTGGGCGGAGCACTGTTCGAGGCAATCCATTTCACCGACGGCGTCATCACCAACGGTTCCTTCTCCGCCTATCGCGTTCCACGGATCAGCGACGTGCCCCCCATCGAGGTAGTGCTGCTCGATCGTCCGGACCAGCCATCGGCCGGAGCGGGCGAGACGCCAATGATTTGCGTAGCCCCGGCGATCGCCAACGCCACCTTCGATCTCACAGGCGTCCGGTTGCGAACGCTGCCGCTGAGCGCCGGTGGTTTGGTGCGATTCGCACCGTGAGGGCCCGGACGGTCCCGTCGAACGGGCCGGAACCCGTAGTTCGGTATTCAGCTCCAGACGGCTAGGTCTTCTACGGTGTCGATGTCTAGGTAATGACCCTCGCACGCGACTTCGCGGACCAGCTCTGGACGAGCACGTATCAGTTCGCGAGCGCCGACGTCTCCAGAGATGGGGAGTAGCGGCCAGACGGTGCGGGCCAGTCGGACCGGTGGGGTGCGATGGCCGGCCAGGTTGGCGACGGCAATGGGGCTTTCGGCCTCGGCAACGGCGACCCATGCGGACGGGGGCACGAGCGGCTGGTCGCCGAGTCCCACCACCACGACGTCATGGCCTCGCCGCTCGGCTTCCGCGACGCCGGCGCGAAGCGAGGAGGCGAGGCCCGACGCCCACTCGCGGTTGTTGACGACCACCTCCGTCGCGAGCACTTCGCGGAGGTCTATCGGACCCACCACCACGATGATTTCGTCGAACTTCGCCCCGCCGACGTGACCGAGCGCCCATGCGACCAACGGTCGGCCTTGAAAAGGGGCCAGGAGTTTGTTGCCGGCGTCGATGAAACGAGTCGACCCTCCGGCGCAAAGCAGTACGCCCGCGGTCACGCGCGCGCGTGATGGATTGGACCGGATCCGTCGCGCAGGGAGGGGACGGGAATACTCGCCCGCAGGGCGATGATCTCGGCGACAATGGCGACCGCCGTCTCTTCGGGGGTCCGCGCACCGATGTCGATGCCAATCGGTCCCATGACGCGCGACAGTTTCGCGTCAGCGACACCCGAATCCCGCAACCGCTCGATGCGCTCGGCATGAGATCGTCGCGAACCCATTGCACCGATATAACCCACTCGTGAATCGAGCACCGCCAAGATGGCGGGCACGTCGAACTTGAGGTCGTGGCTCAGTACGCACACCGCGTCTCGCGGACCTAGGCGATCGGCTACCGTCGCCAGGTAACGGTCCGGCCAGACGGCGACCACTTCGTCCGCCTCGGGGAATCGCAGCGCAGTGGCGAACACTGTGCGGGCGTCACAGACCGTAACCCGGTAGCCAAGTATCTTGGCCACCCGAACGAGCGCGGCGGTGAAGTCCGTTGAGCCAACCACCACCATGCGTGGCGGCGGCGTGAAGACTTCGTAGAACACGGTAACGCCACTGCTGCCCGGGTCACCATTGGCTGGGTAACTGCGAACGGTGTTTTGTCCGGTTGCGAGCGAGTCAAGCGCGTCGCGCAAGACGGTCTCGTCCAGCGTGGGCTCGCCGAAGGATCCTAATGGAGTAGTCCCGAGTCGAACGACGATCTTTGCGCCGAGTGTCGGCGACGGAGCCGGCGGCGACGTCGTGTTTGCGGTCGAGATCGGTTCTTCGGGCGAGAGTTCGACCACGGTGGCGAGCACCGCAGGTTCGTCCGAGCGCAGGCACTCGCGCACTACAGCCATGGCGCCAATCATCAGTCAAGGTTTCGCATCAGTCGACCGGTTCGATGAATATTTGGATCGTGCCGCCACAGGTGAGGCCCACGGAGAACGCTTCGTCGTCTGAGTAGCCAAAGGTGCACAACTGCGCCTTTCCAGAGACCAGCACGTCGAGTGCGACCGAGACCACGGCCCCCTCGACGCAGCCGCCCGATACCGAGCCGGAGACCTCGCCTCCATCGCTCACCGCCATGGCCGCGCCCGAATCGCGCGGTCCCGATCCCGTCACGCCAACGACGCGGGCGAGGGCGACTCGGTGTCCGTCGGCCTGCCAGCGTTCGATGTCATCGAGTACCGCTCTCATGGCCACCGTCTCATCCTGCTCGCGAGGGAGCCTTCGAGCGATTCACTGTGCAAAGCCTACTGAGCAGTTCCGCTGCATTAATTAAACTGTTCCCCTTCGGCAAACTCGGTTGGTGATGGGGCGCGGTAAATGTCACAGCACGTCCCGATACTGAACGGGTGACGAGCACTCCGAGTACACCCACCACACTCACCCAGGCCTTCACCTACGCCCTCGACCCCACTCCGGCACAGGCGTCCGCACTGCGCAGCCACGTCGGCGGCTCACGCTTCGCCTACAACGCGATGCTCGGACTGGTCAAGGACAACTGGGACGAGAATCGCGCAAAGAAGGACGTGGGCCTCGAGGTTGCCAAGGACGACTACGTCAGCACCTCGCACTTCGCCCTGCTCTACCTCTGGGCCGAACATCGCGACGTTCTCGCCCCGTGGTGGGCGGAGAACGGCTCGAGCACCTACAACGACGCGGCCCAGAGACTCTCCAAAGCGTTCACCAACTTTCGCAGAGGCCGGTCGAAGTTCCCACGCTTCAAGCGCCGGGGCCAGTCGGGATCGGTCCGGTTCACTGGACCGTCAGTTCGACTCACCGACTCGCACCACGTGCGCCTCGCGCGCATTGGCGAGGTGAAGACCTACGAGGCCACCCGCAAGCTCTACCGCCACCTCGAGCGCGGTACCGGGCGGATCGTCGCCGCAACCCTGCGCCACCGCAACGCGAAGTGGTCAATCTCCTTCACCGCCGAGGTGACCCGGCAACTACCAGCGACCCGGAACCCCGAGAGGGTGATCGGCGTCGATCTCGGGATCACCACCCTCTTCACCGGCGCCACGCCCGACGGAGAGCACGTCCTCGCGGTCGACAACCCCCGGCACCTGGTGAAGTCCGAGAGGAGTCTGGCCCACGTCCAGCGCGTCGCCTCCAGGCGTCGGGGTCCGAAGAAGGGTGTTGCGCCCTCCAATCGGTGGCGGCGTGCCCACACCCGGGTGCAGAGGGTCCACGCCCACGTCGCCAACGCGCGTAGCTACCAGATCCACCAGGTGACGACGCGCCTCGCGAAGGACTACGACGTCATCGTGGTGGAGAACCTCAACGTGAAGGGCATGGTGAAGAACCACTCCCTCGCGAAGCACATCTCTGACGCGGCGTTCTCCGAGTTCGTGCGCCAGCTCGAGTACAAGACCAAGTGGTACGGATCGACGTTGGTGAAGGCCGACCGGTTCTACCCGTCATCCAAGACCTGCAGTCGCTGCGGGACAGTAAAAGCCACACTGTCCCTTGGTGAACGCACCTACGCCTGCGAAAGCTGCGGGCATCAGGTCGACCGCGACCTCAACGCGGCCACCAACCTGGCCCGATTAGGCCTGCCGGGGACACACTCCGGTACTGGACGTGGAGGGAAGGGTAGGACCGGGTCAGTTCGACCGGCACATCCCCGTGAAGCGTCAACCGAAGCGCGCACCCTGGTGGGCGGCTAGGAGATACTTCGGTCGAGACTCGGATCCGTGGCGTATTTACCGCGCCCCATCACCAACCGAGTTTGCCGAAGGGGAAACTGTTAAAGCGCACTGATTCGTGCGCCGCGCGCGCCGTTACGTGAGAGTTCGAGCTCTTAGTCCGACCGATTCTTCGCACAGGGCGAGCAGGTACTTCCTCGTGACAGTGAAGTTGTCGTGAAGGATCCGGACGCGCCGCGGGTTGGTGAAGATGGCGCTACATAGTGGGCGAGGGGGGACTTGACGTCCCTGAGGTGTCCTTTTGGACACCTCGCCACCTTCCGACTTTGACCGCGCCCTCTTGGGGCTCGGTGTAGTCATCTCGTCACTGTCGCTCTCATGTGAACGACGCGTTCACGTGAGAGTTCGTCCGTGATGTGGCGAATGCAGCGGAAAACGTGCGGGACATACGAACACTATGAAGCGTTCAGATCTGATGCCCGAGTGTGCAAAAAGCACACCGAGTGCGCTGGTTCAGAACGCGCCCACAGTACGTCTAATGACGACTGACACCGCCGCTGACTTCACCCTTCTAAAGGGCAACGCCGAGCGACACGCGCGTCTGCTCGCCGCCCGACAGCGATGATACGAGGCGGTCGGCGAAGGAGGGTAGGGCGACGACGTCCATGACCCGAGCGATCTCCGAAGGGGCTTGAAGCAGCACTCCGGCGAAGTAACGGATGTTCTCCTCGACGCTGAGGTCGAGATAGACCGCCGAGCTCTGGGCCATGTAACCGATTCGGCCGCGCAGCGTCGGCGAGCCAACGTCGAAGTTCAGAATCCGCGCCGATCCGTCGGTGATCGGCTGGACGCCGAGGAGCGAGCGCATCAGGGTGCTCTTGCCACTGCCGCTCGGCCCGAGCAGGCCGATCAGTTCGCCGGGGACTGCCCGAAACGAGATCGACTTCAAGATCTCGTTGCCCCCTCGTACGACGCGGAGGCTCGCCACCTCAAGCGTCGATTGGTTGGAGTCCTCCACGGTGTTGGACACTACTGTCGGCGAGAGGCTCGAATGAGGTGTGGCGTGGTCGCGCGGGGCTTCTCAGACCGTTACTGTTTGAGGTGATTGAATGGGCGCCTTGGTCACGCGTCGAACTCTACGAACCAACTTCGCCATCAATGAGCGGCGGCCCCTCGAGAGGGATTGCCACTTCGACCTCGGTGCCGTCGCCTGGTGACGAGTGCAAGTCCAAGCGTCCACCTAGCAGACGTGCCCGCTCGCGCATCCCGAGCAGCCCGAGGTGTTCGGGAGCGTAATTGTCCAAATCCTCGGGATTGAAGCCCTTTCCGTCGTCGGTCACGGTGAGTTTGACTTGGTCGGGTGCGAAGGTCACCACCACTTGAAGATGGGCGGCTTCAGCATGACGAAGGGTATTTCGAATGGCTTCTTGGACGATGCGGAATGCACCTAACTCGGTATTGGACGTCAGACGAATCTCGGGGCCAACGATTCTCAGTTCCGAGATTGGATCGGCCTCATCCTCGATGTCAGCCACGAGGCTCGAGAGCGCGGCCACCAGTCCTAGTTGATCGAGCGTCGGTGGGCGGAGGTCTCGTGCCAGATTTCGCAGGCGTGTGGCGCCGTTAAGTGACTGGTGATGGGCCTCTTCGAGACCTTCGGCAACAATCTCGGGAACGCCGGGCATCTGGCCGAGGCTCTCAAGGCGTCGGGCCAGGAGCAGAAAGAGTTGGAGGGGCTCGTCGTGCAGTTCACGGGCCAACCGACGATTTTGATCCTCCTCGGCCTGAACGACCAGTTGCGCATAGCGTCTTGCTCGACGACCCTCGCTGCGCTCTTCGGTTACGTCTTCGAAGATCATCTGGGTGGAAACGTCGCCGACTTCTCTTGGTAGCGACACGACGTCGAGGCGATAGTCGTGGCCGTCAGACAGATAGAGGACTCGGCCCACCTGCTCGCTGAGTGGGGCATCATTGTCCAGGATCGATGCACTCGTTTGGCCAATCGCCTCGGCGCCGAGGAGGACCTGGGCTGCGGGGTTGGCATCGGCGACGATGCCTCGTTGATCAATGACGAGGATCGGTGAGCGATTGGTCTCGAAGAGTTGGTGGTAGCGAGCCTCGATGTCGAGGGACTTGGCCATTGCCTGCTCGACTCGTACGTGAGCGAAGCGTTCGGCGTCGATTTGTCGGCCAAAGATGATGCCGACTATCGCCACGAGGGCAAGATCTACAAGATCGCCCCCCACGTGTCCTTGGTCGCTAGGCAAGAGCAGGTCGGGCAACCAGAGCAAGATTGCCCACGCGGTGGTGGCGGCGGCCCCGGCCAGGGCGTAGCGCAGCGCCGCGTAGCCCACCGGAATAATGAGCAGTGCGACGGGCAGGCCCGAGGGGAAGGCGCCCGTCTCGGTTGCGACGTGCAGGTCGAGGAGCAAGTGAAGTCCGGCGATCACCACGACCATTGCTTGAATGAGCCAAAAGCGTGCTTCGCGAACTGGCGGATGCACCGCCAAGCGAAGCACGGCCCGGGAGTCAGCTCGCGTGGTTTGCGATGTCACGGTTTTCTGGAATCACTAGTCGATGGCCTATGGCGTAGGCCACCGCTTCGGTCCTCGATTGTGCGCCTAGCTTCGCGAGCACGTTCGAGACGTGCCCTTCGACAGTGCGTAGGCCAAGCTCGAGTTCGTTGGCAATTTGTTTGTTCGATCGACCTCGTGCGAGCAGTTCGAGCACCTCGGTTTCGCGTCGGGTCAGTAGGCCGGTGCTGGCCGCATCGTTGCGCATTCGTCGCGTGAGCCGACCCGAGACGGCGCGGTCCAGTACGAACACGCCGTCGGCGACGGCTCTCACCGCATCAACTAGTTCCTTGGCCGACGCGGTCTTCAACAGGTAACCACCAACGCCGATGTCCAACGCCTCGGTGACGTACGCATAGTCGTCGTACGCGCTCACGACGAGAACGCGCATCTGGGGAAGCGACACCGCGGTCTGTCGTGCTAACTCCAATCCACTCATCCCGGGCAGGTTGACGTCGACGAGGGCCACGTCGGGCCGGAGTTCGTCGAGCAGGATGGTGGCTTCCTCGCCGGAACCGGCCTGGCCTACTACTTCGAAATCAGGGGCCTGCTTCAAGAGCTGGACAGTGCCTTCACGGACCAACGCGTGGTCGTCCACGATGAAGATCCGAACTCGAGGCTTCGCTGGCGCGTCGCCGTCACTGGTGGAGTCGGTCGTGGACGGATCATTCGCTTCTCCCGCAGGGTGCGTCGACCTATCCACGTGGCCCAGTCTGCTCCCCATACGGGTTCTGCGCCAACCCGCCGTATTATTCTTCGCGCAGTTCTACGCGGGTACCCGTAGGATCTGGGTCGGCGCCACCGTGGTATTGGGGTTCCATTTTCTTCTCTCCTGACCAACGATGGATACATGGTTCATGTGTTGGGTGTATTTTTGGCGGTGTTGTTGGCGGCCTCGTTCGTCATGCTCGCTCTATTCGTGGTTGCGGGTGTAGTCGTTTCAGTGTTGACGCTCCTACGGGCCCACCGTGAACGCCAACTCGCCGAGGAACTCGATGAGGTCTTGGTCGAGATTGTCGGACCACGAACCGGGGCGTTTGCAGGGTCTGCTCGCTCGCGCCACTCCCGGCATTAAGGAGCGCTAAGCGTTCGCTTCGACGCTCGAGTCGAGGTAGGTACCGCTCGTCTTTGCGATTCATGCGACGAGCCTCGCTTGGCGTGGGCAGTTGAGTTGCTGCAGCTCAGTTGCGCCGCGCTTCTCCTCGCGGCAACGCCAGCCGCGGCCCCGGAGCGCTTTTGGGGCGAATCAGCGCGAACCCATCTGATTGAGGGGGTCATCCTCGCGAGGTCTTGAGCGCCGGCCCGGAAATGAGGTGAACTGGCCAATATGGCGAAAGATCACCAAAACTGAGGGTCTTGGCGCTATCGGTACGGTTGTCGCGAGAATTGTCCCACGTAGTTGACAATCTTCGTTCCACGTGATAGTACTTATCTTAACGCGTAGTATTACGGTAGTTGGTTTAGTCAGATACTACACATTTACCGGGGGGCGGGTATGGCAATCAAGGCCGACGACCAAGCAGTTCATCTCAAGGATCCGATAGTCCAGGCCGTTCGGCTGCGCACCCAAGCGCGAGAAGGAATAGCCGAGCGTTTCAGTGCCTCAGACGTCTCTCCGGGACTGGACATCGCGCGTTTCCCCCTCGTCGCGCGCGTGCTGCGTAACCGCAAGTTCCAGTTCCTTTTGATCCTGCCCAACCAGATCATTTTTTGGACCGTGATCTTCGTTGGCCTACTCGGTACCGCGATACCGGGGCTCAACTTTGGCGCGGCGATCACTTGGTACGTCTGGTTCTGCCTCGTGTTCGTCATGATGGTGGTCGTGGGGCGGGCGTGGTGCGCGATGTGTCCCTTCGGCGGCTTTGCGGAATGGATTCAGCGTCGCACGTTCTTCCAGCGCACCCAGAAGACCCTCGGGCTCGGGCGCAAGTTCCCTGAGCCCCTCGCGCAAATGGGCTTCGTGCTCCCGGTCGGATCATTCCTCCTGCTGACCTGGATCGAGGAGTACTTCAATATCGCCGGGCCCGGGAACCCCGCGGCCACCAGCTTCATGGTGATCGGTATCGTCGCCACCGCGCTCGCTTTCTTCCTGGTCTTTGAGCGCCGGACCTTCTGTCGCTACATCTGTCCCTTGACCTCGGTGATCGGGACCATCGGCTCCATGGGTTCGGTCGCCGGCTTTCGCACCCGTGATCGCGACAAGTGCGTCAGTTGCGAGACCAAGGACTGCATGCGCGGAGGCGCCGAGGGCTTTGGGTGTCCGTGGTACACGTGGCCGGCCAGTTCAGATTCAAACCTGTATTGCGGGCTGTGCACCGAGTGCTACAAGTCGTGCCCGGAAGACAACATCGGACTCTTTCTCCAGAAGCCGCTGACCTCGGTCGTCGCGCCGACGCGCCGACGCGCCGACGTGGCTTGGGCCCTCGTGCTTCTATGGGGGCTCGTGCTCTACCAGCAGGTCAACGTGCTGCCCATCTCCACTAATCTCGACAACTGGCTGAACGCCCATCTTGCCTTTCCCCACTACCCCGATCCAGTGGCCTACCTCGGTCTGATCGGGATCTTCGCGCTCGTCACCGCCGGTCTCGTCGGGGGCATCGCGACGCTCAGCGCTCGCCGTGACATCAACTTTGATCGCCCCGGTAACTTCGCCGACCGGGGCTCTCGATTTCGGGCCTATTTCGTCCCGGTGGCCTACGGGCTCATTCCGGTGGTTGGCGCCGACTACTTCGCCCGCCAGTTGCCGAAGTTCTTCAAGAACGCGCCCAGGGTGATTCCCTCTATTCAGCACCTCTTTGGGTCCGCTGGGACGAACTCTTCGCTCTACAACTCGCGGATCCTGTCGGACCCACGAATCATCATCGCGCAGGTGACGGTGATGGCCCTGGGCACGCTGGGTGCCCTGTGGGCGACGTGGCGCATCACGAACCGTGAGTTGGTGGGCGTGAGCCGAAACGCGCTACTCGTGCGATCCACCACCCTCGCACTGGTGGCGGTGTGCGGCGTGGTGGCGGCGCTGCTCTACGTGGCGATTCAGGCCGCGAGTTGATCGGCCATGGCCACCAGCCCTCGAGCGCAATCGAAGTTCCTGCGGGACACGAAGGAGTCACGATGACCCAGACCCTCTCCAGTGGCGTCGTCGCCGTCGGCGAACGACCCACCGTAAAGATCCTCACGGACCGCTGCGCCGGTTGTCAGGAGTGCGTCGTGCGGTGTCCAACCGGGGCGCTCTCGATGGACGCCCGGCGTTGGGTGGCGCTCGGCGACAGCGACCTGTGCGTTGGTTGCCGTCAGTGCGAGCGAACCTGCCCCTTCTCGGCCGTCGTCGTCGAAGGACCGATGCTGGTCGGTCCTCGCGTGGAGTCGTGGCCCGCCCATCCGGTCAATCTGTTGGGCGACATCACCGAGATCCGGTCGGGATTCGTCGGTTGGACTGAGGTCCTCGCCGAGGCGGATCGGTGCCTGCAATGTCCGGACCCGACCTGCGTTCGCGGTTGCCCCGCGCACAACGACATTCCTGGCTTCATCGCCGCGTTGCGAGACCGCAATCTTGAAGGCGCTCACCAGATCCTGGCCAGAACCTCGATCTTGCCCGACATCTGCTCGCGCGTATGCAATCAAGCCGCGCAGTGCGAGGGGGCGTGCAGCTGGTCGCTCGCGGGCGGTACGCCGGTCGCCATTGGTCGCCTCGAACGATTCATCGCCGACCACATGGAGGTTCCCGCACCAAGGGTCGCGTCCGAAGCCGACGAATTGTCGGTGGGCATCGTTGGTTCGGGTCCCGCCGCCGCGGCCGCCGCCTGGGACCTCCTTGAGGCGGGCGCTGCCGTCACCGTCTACGAGAAGGATGCGACTCCTGGAGGTTTGTGCGCTTGGGGGATCCCTGACTTCACCCTAAGCGAGGAGATCGCCCTGCGGCCCTGGCGCCAACTCCAGCGTGCGGGACTGGACCTGCGCTGTGGCACCGAGGTTCACCCCGCTGATCTTGACGAACTGCTCGCGGACCACGACGCGTTGATCATGGCCAATGGCGCCGGCCAGCCTCTTCGTCTCCCGGTACCTGGTGCCGACCTTGACGGAGTCATCGAAGCCACCTCCTTCTTGAAAGAAGCCAAAACGGCGCTCGAACGCGGATGCGATTCGGAGGAGTTCTGGGCGACACACGGGCTCGACGCTTTCGTTACGGGAGGTCCCGTTCCGAACGTACTGGTCCTGGGCGCGGGCAATACCGCGATGGACGTGGCGCGCACTGCGCGGCGTCTGGGCATGCGGGCAACGTGCGTCGACTGGCTCGACGAGCGTTTCGCCCTGGCGCGACCTGACGAACTAGATGAGGCCCGCTACGAAGGCGTGAGGGTGTGCTTTTCGCGCACGCTTACCGCGTTATTCGGTGAGTCGGGCCGGGTGGCGCGCGCGGAACTGGCCCGCACCGTTCAAGACCACGCGGAAAAGCTCCCTAAGGTCCTGACCGAAAACCCGGAGACGCTCGACGTGGACCTCGTAGTGATGGCCATGGGGTATCGCAATGATCCAGAGTTCGTCAAGGTACTTCCGGGCACTCCGATGCGCCGCGAGTTGACAGGCGTTGCCGATCGGCGATGGACGGCGAGCGGCATTCTGGCCAACCGGGCGTCCGCCTTCGCTAACCACAACGACGTTGGTGCGCTGGCCATGAAGCGTGAGGTGAGCCTGTGGGCGGCCGCTCTGCCGGTGGAAGATCGACTGTGGGTGGTCGGCGACGCGTTGACCGGTCCGGGCACCGTCGTTGAGGCCATGGCGCAGGGCCGTCGTGCCGCCGCCGCGGTGCTCGACGCGCGACCGGCTCGGCCCGCAAGAAGCGATGGTGGGGAATCCAACAAGTCTCAGCGGGTGCTCGTGTGCTATTCGAGCGTCGGTGGAAAGACGGCTCGCGCGGCCCAGGAGATCGCCGATGGTTACGCTGCGCTCGGGATCGTCGCCCAGGTGCTGCCGATCGTCAAGGTGGGCGCTCGGGAGTTGGCGTCAGCGGACGTGTTGGTGGTTGGCAGCTGGGTGGAAGGATTCGTGGTCGCTGGTGTTGGACCGGCGAAGTCGATGCGCGCCTGGCTGAAGCAACTGCCTCGTCTCGGTGGAAAGTCCGTCGCGATCTACTGTACCTACGGCGTCTCGCCCAAAAACACCCTTCGCTCAATGCGGCGAGCCCTCGTTGAAAAGGGTGCGGTGGTGGTCGCCCAGGCGGCGTTCAGCCCCAAGGAGCTCGGCGTAAAGGGCGGGATCTTCAGCCCCAAGGCGTTCGGTGAGGAACTCGCTGGTCACGTCACCCCGAAGGTGCAGATGTACGTGCCCATCGAATAGTTCAACGGCCAATGTGAACCGAAAGGGGGGATCGGATGGCAGAAAGACCCGGTTACCGACGCAAGGTCGCTCGAATGTACATGAGGTTGTTCCGCCCCCTTGCACCTCGGGGACCTCGAAGTTCTAAGTTCGATCAGATGACGGCGCGGTGGTGGACGCGCATTGACGTTCTCGCCTTTCGCCACCTCGACGTCAGTCTCGGGGTGAAGGCGCTCGGAGTGGACGACGTGCTGTTGCTGCGTACCCGTGGGCATTCCAGCGGCCAGGTGCGCGAGGTGCTCGTCGCCTACGTGGAGATCGACAGAGTCCTTTACGTTTGCGCCGCGAACGGCGGCTCGGACCGGGCTCCGGCCTGGTTCACCAATCTGACGAAAGGCGGACCGGCCGAGATTGAACGTCATGGTCGACGCGAAGTGGTGGCCCCGAAAATCTTGGCGGGCGCAGAACGTGAACGAGTCTTCGAAGAGGTGTATCGGGCGTTTCCCCACATCCGTCTCTACCTGGCCCACACGAGCCGCTCGTTTCCTGTCGTGCGCCTCGGTCTGCCCGAACCTGATCACGTGGAAGTGTCGTCACACCACGAGTTCGCCATGGTAATGGCGGGCAGCGGTGACGCGAGCACGCGCTCCCATTGACAGATCTGCTAGCTCGTCGGAGATATTGGTGCCGCTGCGAAGAAGAGAATGGAAGAGCGTTCGACTGACCCGCGAGAGGCTCGCGTAACTTCAACGTTGGTCGGGCGTGTCAATGTTGTCGGACGGTCGCCCGGGCACTAAACGGTGTCAACCGCCCGTTGGTGGCTCGAGGACCGGTTCGTCGGAGATCGCGGACCGCTCCTCTTCGAGGGCGCGGGCGAGGCGCCGCAAGAGCGAACGGACCGTTGCGCGGGCGACGCGAGCGAGCAATGCTTCATCGAGCGCCTGACCCGCGCGACCGAGGGGCGGCCGGTAGTGACCCGATAGTTGCAACTCGGACCGGTCGGGATCGAGAGCGGACAAGTGAAGTTCGCCTTTGAACCGCGGGAAGAAACCCGATGGACCGGTCGCCTCCCACGTTACGGGGATGGTCAGGTTATCGTCGGCCCCCGCGGGTGCGGCGAAGTGGACGGCAACGACCTTGCCGAGCCAGCCCGGTCCGCCGGGTCCGATGCGCATCAAGACCGCCTCGTTCTCGGAATGCGCTGCCTCCACATGAGGGACGAGCCAAGAATTCTCGTCGCGCAGTCGCTTCGCAACGACTGACGCCGAGAGTTCTATCTGCACGGAGTCGCTGACCGCCACCGAGGGTCCGGGGTGGCGGTGGCCCTCGCCGGACACGCCATATGTGCCGGCCTCGATCGCTCGGTCTCGCTCGAGCAGGTCCGCCAGATTCGTCGCGGCCAGAACCGACCTCAGGGCGGTGGTGGCGGCCTTCCAGGTCTCGTGCAGCGGGCAGACTGAATCCCAACCGCACGAGTCGTCACCGAGGACGCACGTAGAAGGTGCCAAGGACCCCTCCGCCGCTTCGACGATCTCGAGCAAACTCACCTCGGCGGGCGCACGAGTTAGCGAGTAGCCGCCGTTCGTCCCGAAGAATGACTGGGCAAGGCCGGCCCGGGAGAGGTCTCCGAGAATCTGGGAGACGTACGTGCGCGGAATCTCCATCTCCACCGAGACTTGTCGCAACTTCTTTGGAACGCCCGATTCGTAACTTCTCGCAAGGCAGATGGCGGACCGAACGACGTAGTCGCCTCGCTTGGAGAGGCCGAGATTCATGACGCTAGTTTAGCGGTCACCTTGACGTTGGGCTTCAAAGTACGGGATTGACTCGGGGCTAGGGATTGGAACTCGCCTGGTCGCCGGGCGGGCGTTAGCTCGCACTCGAGAAGAGGTGAGACTACCAACCATCCGGCGGGTACCTTAAGAAGGTGACCCAGCCACGTGACATCGTTTCTACGGAGCGGGTGATACAGGCGCCGGCGCCATTGATCTTTGACGTACTTGCTGACCCTCGTCGACACCCCGACTTCGACGGCTCCGGATCGGTGAAGAAGGTTCGGTCCGATGCGCCAGCCCGGCTTTTTGAGGGAGCCACCTTCGCCATGGAGATGAAACGCGGTGTGCACTACGGGATGATGAACACCGTTGTTGAGTTCGAAGAAGGCCGGACAATTGCTTGGGCCCCCAAACTGGCCAGCGGGAGGGGCGCCCGATTTTTCGGCCGGATCTGGCGTTACGAACTTGAACCCGTTGACGAAGGCACGCTCGTACGCGAGACGTGGGACTTCTCACAAGAATCGCTTCGCCTTCTCTTACGGTACGTCTACTCCACTCGGTTTCGCAAGGACATGGTGAAGTCGCTTCGATTGCTAGACGGCCTCGTTACGCAGTAGTCCTGAGCGATCGAGCGTTTCGAATACGGTCAGTGGCAATCGTTGGTCGCAATTTGCGACGCAGGGCTAACCGGAGGCCAGAACTGTTGAACTTGTGCCGTGATGAGGAACGCCGATGAACGGATTCGTCGGTTTCCGTCGAGCACCAGTGCGAGCGGAAGGCGGAGCAATAGAGTTGTCGGTGTGACTACGTCGAGCTTGGCTTGGGGGTCGTTGACGGCCACGTTTGCGTTTTCGCGGGTGAGGCGTTCGTGGGCGAGGGGGCGTGGGCGAGGGGGCACTAATCCACCCTCAAGCGTCCTTTTGGACGCTTCACCACTTTCCGACGACTGCCGCAGCCAATTGGGGTGTGGTGTAGTCATGGGTTCAACGTAGCTCTGGGCTCGGACCGACGCAGCATGAGTGATCGCGTGTGCACAGATTTGCGGCACAAGCACGGTAAACGCCACCTCGGGGCAGAGGTGTCACGCCCGTGCTCAGACGTGGCGGCGAACGCGTAACTCGATGGCATCCATATTCTACGAGAGTTACAAGATTCCCAAGTCGTGAAGCGCCACGGCCGCGAAGTCACCAAGTGTTGCGCTCACCCCTTGAACTCGTCGGGCCTGCGTCTCGCTGGGAGTGAATCAGCGCACAATCATCGGTGCAGTCTTCGTTGCTTGGGTACCCACCAATGAGGCATTGAAGACGGTCGCCTTCCACGTCGTGTCCTGTCGACACTCATAGAGAATCCGGTAGCGCTCGCCGGTCAAGTTGGCAACGACGCCGCGCAACTCGACAGTGACGCCACAATCCTCTTGAGGGTACCTTCGCGCAGCGTCTTCCAACGATTCGCCGCTTCGGACCGCGCCACCAAGACATGACCAGGGACCATCGTTCGAGGAACTCGCAAGGAGAACTCGATCGTCACCGTCTCGAATGACCGTCACCACACTCGCAATCTCCTCAAGGAAGCCTGAATTCGACTCGGCATCAGATGTACTGTTCATGTCGCCTCCCTGAATGGTTCCACTGACCGCCGGTCGCATCAAACCTATATTTTTTGGTGGACGAGGAGGACTAATCCACCGTAAGTCCTTTTTGACACCTCACCAGTTCCCGATGACGGCCGCGCCACGTCAGCCCGTGGCGTCATCGTGTCGCAAAGGTCCTTCTGATCCGGTGACCGATTCGGTCCTCGCCGGTCACGCGCGCGCTGTCACCCGGAGCCGCTTCAACTCAGCCGACAAGAAGACCAACAACGCCAATGTCGCGCATCCGGCGGCGAAGGAAAAAGTTGCCCAAGCGCCAATAATTGACCAGAGTATTCCTCCAATTATTGAGGCCGATACCAGACCAATGCTGATGATGGTTTGCAGGAGGCCATAGACGCCAGCAGCCTCACTGTCATTAGTTATGAATCCTCCCACCAACGCCCTCGACACGCTGTCGGTCAACGCGATGTAAAGGCCGTAGACCGAAAATAGAATCCACACACCAATCGCCGACTTGTTGATGGCGAAACCAACATAGACAAGGATATAAATAATGACGCCCGCTAGGTAGACGCGTTTCGGGCCGATCCGGTCCGCCAAACTTCCAGCGGGTGTCGATGCCGCACTGTAGACGAAGTTGTAGGCGGCGTAGGCAAGAATTGTCAAAGAGAGACTCAGTCCGACACTCTTTGAACGCAGGATTAGAAAACTATCCGAACTATTGCCGAGCGCAAACAACCCACTGGCGAGCAAGAAGGTCTTCAATTCCCGAGGCAGGGTCCGGAAGTTCAGTTTCGGAGCTGATGAGGCGCTGGTGGTTGCCGTGCCGTTTCCTTCCTTGGTCGTTGGCTTCTGTTTTTTGGAAGGGGCATCTCTCACGAATGAGACCATCAGGACACCAATGATCGAAGGTATGACGGCGATGTACAGGACGGTTCGTATGTCGTTACCGAACGCTTGGAGCAACGCTAGGGCGATCAAGGGCCCGACGACCGCGCCGGCGCTGTCCAAACTCTGCTGGACTCCAAACACCAAGCCACGGTTCGTAGGACTAGAAGCATCGAGTAATAAGGCATCTCTGGCGCCAATACGGATGCCCTTGCCGAATTTATCCAAGACCCTTCCCACGAATACGAGGCCCCAAGTGCGCGATAACGCGATGACAACTTTCGACACAGTGGAGGCCAGATAACCGTAGAAGACAAATGGCTTACGTTTACCTAATCGATCCGACCAGCGTCCAAAGATGGTCTTGAAAAGAGCGGCACTTCCTTCTGCGACGCCGTCAATCAGACCGAGAACGGCCACGGGAGCGCCCAGCACTTGTGTGATGAAGATGGGCAACACGGGGTAGAGCATTTCGCTCGCCATGTCGTTGAAAAAACTTACGATCCCCAGTACCCAAACTGAGCTCGGCAGTCTTTTCATGCAACCACCCTTCCCTGTTCTGGCCTCTGTTTAGCCGTCCTGGATGCTGCGTGCTGGTCCCGGATAACACAGGGACGACAGCACCAACTATTCCATCTCGATGTTCGCGTCATCTCTGATCAAGGTGAAATGCCGTGACATTTCACGTTTGATCCGACGCGTGAGTGCCAAGCCCGGGGAAGAAGTACTGTCTGAGGGTTCGTTTGTCCCAGAAACTCTGCAACATCACAGTGGTGGGCGAGGGGGGACTTGAACCCCCACATCCTTTCGAATACAGGCACCTGAAGCCTGCGCGTCTGCCAATTTCGCCACTCGCCCTGAGACCTTGCAACAATAGTCGAAGGGTTTCTCGGGACTCCTTGCACCTCCATTCACGTGGGACCGACCGGTACAGTTGAGGGTGCCATGGTTCTCAAAAATGTAGAAAACGGATTGGAGCGACTCTTTGAGCGAACTTTTTCGCGACCCTTTAGGAACGCGCTCCAACCGATTGAGATTGGTACGCGGATCGTGCGCGAGGTGGATCTGACGCGTCGCCTTTCCGGTCAAGGCCAGATCTCGGCGAACGTTATTCGCGTGTGGTTGGGTCCGGCGGACGCGCAACGATTTGAGGGGTTTCAAAAGGCGCTCGTGACCGAACTCGAAGAGACCGTTCGCCAACACGCCGTCTCCGAGGGCTACTCCTTCGTTGGCCCGGTGAAAGTGGAGATCTTCATTGACGACGATCTCAAGGCCGGCCTCGTGGAAGTGAAGAGTGAGTTTGTCGGGGGCGAGAGTCAACCTCGACTGATCGTCAGTGACGGCCGGTCTTACGCCGTGGGCGACGTGCCCTTAGTCATTGGCAGGAGTCCCGAGGTCGCGGTGGTCGTGAACGACGCCAACGTGTCGCGCCAGCACGCCGAGGTGTGGCGCACGGCCGAGGGAGTCGCGGTGCGCGATCTGCAGTCCACCAACGGGACGTACGTGAACGGACACCGAATCTCGGCCGTCTCACTTTCGCCCCGTGACGACGTCACGGTGGGCGCGCTCCACTTTCGGATTGAGCTGGCTTGAGCCTCATCGCCGCGTCGACCAACTACGCGGCGGTCATTCGCCCGCTTCAGGTACTGGTGATGGTCATCGCCGTGTTGTTTTTTGCTCGAGTACTGCGCCTGGCCTCCGTGCAGGCCCGTCCCGCGGACTATGAGCCGAGGAGTCGCCGCCGCCGCGGGACCCTGGCGCTCGAGTTCATCGAACCGCTCGACCGAGAGGGTGAGCGAGTCGACGTGAACGTCGGCGTGACCATTGGGCGCAGTGACGCGTGCGACCTGCGTCTCGAAGACACGTATCTTTCGTCGCGTCACGCGCGAATCGCGAACGACGACGGTGACCTTTCGATCGAGGACCTGGGGTCGACGAACGGCACCTACGTGAACCAAGAACTCGTGAAGGGTCGCGTGCACTTAGAACGCGGTGACGTCGTCCAAGTGGGCGGCGTCCTCTTTGAGGTAGTTCGTTGACCCGATGGCGCTACGCCGCGGCGACCGACATTGGGCTGGTACGTCAGACGAATCAGGACGCCCTCTACGCCGACGACACGCTCGCGATCATCGCGGACGGCATGGGCGGACACGCGGCCGGCGAGGTGGCGGCGGCCATGTCGATCGAACTGGTCCTTGAAGGTTTCCGCGAGAGCCAGAGTGTCGAAGGTCTCGTCGAGGCGATTCAAGGCGCCAACACCGCGGTCGTCAATGACGCCCGGAAAAACCCCGAGCACTTCGGCATGGGCACGACGATCATTGCGATTGGACTGACCTACGACCTCGAAAACGTGGTAGTGCCCACGTTGGTGCACGTGGGTGACTCGAGGGCCTACCAACTGCGTGACGGTGCGCTGCGTCAACTAAGTGAGGACCACAGCGTCGCCGAAGAGTGGGTTCGCATGGGTCGACTTACCCCAGAAGAGGCGTCGGTGCACCCTCGGCGTCACCAGTTGACGAGGGGCGTGGGTGTCGAAGACACCATCGCCATTGACGTGGCGTCAATCAGCGCCGTCGTCGGTGATCGACTTCTCCTTTGCAGTGACGGTCTCTCGAACGAACTCGACGGCGACACGTTGGCGCGACTGGCGAGCAAGCCCAACGGGCTCGAAATGGCCGTCGAAAGTTTGGTGAGCGCGGCCAAGGTCGCGGGTGGCCGTGACAACATCTCGGTGATTCTGATCGAGTTCGACGAGGTGAACGTTTCCGCGACCCCAATTCATCGCACCATGAGCACCGCGCCGCCACCGGTAGTCACGAACACTCGCAACTCCAGTGGGCGGCGCCACGGGCGTTGGCTCACGTGGCGCGTGGGGTTGGTGGCACTCATATTCGCCGGGGTGATCGCCGGCGGAGTCGCGGTGATTCACTGGTACGCGTACTCGACCTACTACTTGAGTACCGACGGACCGAATATCGCGGTGTACCAGGGCCAGCCCAGCGGCGTGTTGTGGTATCGACCGGTAATGGTGGACGACACGGGCTTACTAACCACTCGACTTCGACCGAGCGACGCTCGAGCACTCGCCGCCACGATCAGCGAGCCTTCCGTTAACGCGGCGTTGAACTACGCGAAGTTTCTGAACCGGGCGTGGCACTTGAGCCGGCCGAAACCCACCACCACCACGACCACCACGACCCTACGAGTGGCGCCGACCACGACCACGACCGTGAAGAAGGGTTAGCCGTGTCGCGTCGACTCAGGTTTCTGGCTACGGTAATTTTGCTGCTCTTCGCCGTCGTTGCGGCGCAGTCGGCCAACCTCCAGTTCTTTCGATCCAAGGCGCTCGACGCGTCGCCCCTGAATCCGAGAAACTCTGAAGCGTCGACGAACGCGCCACGCGGCAAGATCTTGGCGGCGGACGGGATAGTTCTCGCCGACTCTGTTACCACGGGTAAGGGTCAGAACGTCTTTCGTCGCATCTATCCCCTGGGCGCACTGACGTCGGGTATCGTAGGGTTCTCTTCTCCCACGTACGGCACGTGGGCCCTCGAAGCGGAGTACAACAACTACCTCTCTTCACACACGCAACCGGCGCAGAGTTTCGAACAGCTCTTAGCGCCCACGAGCGCCGCGGACAGCGTCACGTTGACGTTGAACACCGCGCTGCAACGCGTGGCCGCCGCCGCCCTCGCCGGCAGAGACGGCGCGGTGGTGGTGTTGGACCCGAGTAATGGCAACATCTTGGCGATGTACTCGAACCCCACGTATAACCCGGTGCCCCTCACGTCTTCGAGTTACAGCGTCGCGAAAGCGGCGTGGACGAAGGACAACAAGAAGAACGCCGAGGGATTCCCACCACTCGGTGTCGTCGCGACCCAGCAGACGTTTCCTCCGGGTTCAACGTTCAAAGTCCTCACGACCTCCGCCGTGGTGGCGCTGCAGCCTCAACTTCTTTTGAAGACGTATCCGTCACTCGTAACGACGAAGTTGCCCGACACCACACAAACGCTTTCCAACTACGGCTTTGGGCGCTGCGGAGGGACGATCGCCGAGATGTTGCCGCCGTCGTGCGACACGGGCTTCGCGTTGGTGGGGCTTGACGTGGGCGGCCCCGATATGTCAAAGATGGCGGACAGTTTTGGCTACAACGAAGTACCACCGATTGACCTACCGGGAGCGGTGGCGAGCAACTTTCCGCCAGCGGGGTACTTCACAAATCACCTGCCGCAGTTGGCGTACTCCGCCATCGGACAGGAAAACGTCCGGACCTCGGCGTTGATGAACGCCCTGGTCGCGGGCGCCATCGGAAACGGTGGGGTCATGATGACGCCGCACTTGATGAACTACGTGACGGGACCCGACGGCACGATCATTAAGCGCTACAAGCCCACCGTGTGGAAGACTCCCTTGACCGCGGCCCAGGCGGGCCAAATCGTTCCCCTCATGGTTGACGTCGCGCTCTACGGAACGGCCTACGGGGTCTTTCCCACCGCGGACGACGTCGCCGCCAAGACCGGAACCGCTCAGGTCGGCAACGGCGCCAAGAACACTGACGACTGGATGATCGCCTTCGCGCCCGCGAACCACCCGACGATTGCTGTTGCGGTTGTGTTACCTTTCCAGGCCACCGAGAAGACGGGGGCGCTCGTTGCTGGTCCCGTCATTCGATGCGTTGTCGAAGGCGCGCTCGCGATTCAGTCCGGAAAACCGCCGCCGGCGGACCCGACGTGCCCGAAGTGACGAGGCCTCTTCTTCTATAGCCAGAGCGTAGGCTTAGCCTGGTATGGAGCCCGTCAACGACCCACGCCTGTACACAAATCGTTACCAAGTCACTCACTTGATCGCCCGCGGGGGCATGGCGATGGTGTACCGGGCAGAAGACACCCTGCTCAATCGCGCCGTGGCGCTCAAGATTCTCTATCCCGAACTCAGCGCGGACCCGCTGTTCGTTGAGCGGTTTCGTCGCGAAGCCCAGGCTGCCGCGAATCTCTCCCACCCCAACATCGTGCCGGTCTTTGACTGGGGAGAAGACAACGGTACGTACTTCATCGTGATGGAACTCGTCGACGGAACGTCGCTTGCGGACATGTTGCGTGGCTCCCGGACCCTCTCGGGGGCGCGCTCCGCTCAGATCGGGGCCCAAGTCGCGGCCGCGCTCGGTTACGCCCACCGCAACGGCGTCGTGCACCGTGACGTGAAGCCGGGCAACATCTTGTTGACGAAGGAAGGTCAAGTCAAGGTCACCGACTTTGGTATCGCGCAGGCCGTCTCGAGTGAAGATCAACTGGCGGAGGCCGGTTCGGTCATGGGGACCGCCACGTACTTCTCGCCCGAACAAGCTGAAGGTTCTCCCGTCGACGGAAGAAGCGACGTCTACTCACTAGGCGTGGTGCTCTACGAAATGCTCGTCGGGCGACCACCTTTTATCGGTGACACGCCCGTCGCAGTGTCGAGCCAGCACGTCCACGGTACGGTGCCTCCGATGTCGGAGTTCTCGGACTCGGTGCCGCGAGACCTCGAAGCCATCGTGATGGAAGCCTTGTCGAAGTCGCCGGCCCAGCGCTACCAGTCGGCCGACGAACTGCGCGCCGACCTGATTCGCTTTTCCGAAGGACAGCCGGTGCAGGCCGCCCAACGTGATCTGGCCTTCTTTGGCGCCGACGCCACGCGCGCCGTCCTCGCGGTCCAGGGTGAAAGAACGATGGCCGTCCCGATCATGACGGGACCGCGTACCGACTTTCGCCGCCGTCGTCGGAGGGGCAACTACGGTCCGGTACTGATCGGTGTACTGGTCGCCCTGCTCATTGCGGGCGGCGCGGTGGCGTACATCCAGAGCAATAAGACCACCACCCTCTACGTGCCCTACGTCGTTGGTCAGACGGACCTGTCCGCCACGCGACAGCTTCATAACGAGGGTCTGGTCGTTTCTTCGTTCCCGGTCCATTCAAGACTTCCAAAGAATACGGTGATCTCTACTAGTCCTAAGGCGGGAAAGAGTATCGTGAAGGGCGGTTCCATAAAGTTGACGTACAGTCTGGGACTCGCCACGACGCCAGTGACGATTCCCGATCTCCTTGGTTATTCCCTGGCTGACGCCGAGAGTGAGTTGACCGCCATGAAACTCGGCTATCACCCGAACTACACGTCGACCGCGACGCCCGGCGAGATCCCAAACACGGTGCTCTCCGAGACGCCCACTTGGGGAACGAAGTCGCACACCGGCGTCGTCGTGATTCTGTTGTTACTGTCGCCGGGCTCGAAGTACGCCATTACCTCCGTTAACGGTGATACCGCGTTGGCGGCGACGGCGTCGTTGACCAAGCAAGGTCTTTCGGTGAAACCGACCCCCAGTCGAGTGTGTTCGAACACCGTCCAACACGGTCTCGTCATCGCCACCAATCCGGTCGCCGGGGCGCTCGTGACGGCTAACACGCCGGTAGCCCTCATCATCTCCTCGGGATTCTGTCCAGCGGTCGTGCCTAGCGTCGTGGGCGACACCGAGAGCGTGGCGACTTCGGGCCTTCAAGCTCAAGGTCTCCAGCCGATCTACACGGCTGATCCGACCGCCGTGTGCGCGCCGGGCGCTCCGCAGACGGTCGCCACGCAGAGCGCAGCACCGGGTTCGTCGGTGACCTACGGCTCGACGGTGACTATGACGTTGTGTCAGACCACCAGCCCTCAATAACTTCTCGCTATAACATCGAGACCTATGGCGAAACCCCCGTCGAAGCAGAACCCTAAGAAGTCAGTAGGGCGCTACGTCGACGCCGAGGCGCGCGGGCGCGTTACGCGGCGCCGTCCCGTCGGGTCCGATCACAGTCCCCACTGGTACGGCTGGCTACTCATCGATCTCATGATCTTTGGCATGCTCGTGATCACGCTGAACTATCTTCAAGTGCTGCCCGGTTCGACGTCGTCGTGGTACTTGGCCCTCGGCCTCGTGTCGATGTTCGCGGGCTTCTATCTCGCCACGCGTTACAAGTAGTTCTCGCCGAGGCGAGTCGCGAAGGAACTAACCGAGTCGCTCGATAATCGTCGCGTTGGCGAGACCGCCGCCCTCGCACATCGTGAGCAGTCCGTAGCGCCCGCCGGTGCGCTCGAGCTCGTTGAGCAACGTGGCGCACAGTTTCGCTCCCGACGCGCCGAGCGGGTGACCGAGCGCGATCGCTCCACCGTTCACGTTCACCTTCGCGAGGTCCACCTTGTGTTCCTTTTGCCACGCCAATACCACCGACGCGAAGGCCTCGTTGATCTCGACGAGATCGATGTCGTCCAGCGTTAGTCCCGCGCGCTCGAGCACTTTGGTGGTAGCGGGGATGGGACCGGTGAGCATCGTCACGGGGTCGACCCCGGCCAGCGCGAACGAGTGAAACTTGGCGCGAGGCGTGTAGCCGAGTTCGCGAGCCTTCTCTTCACTCATGATGAGAACGGCCGACGCCCCGTCGGTGATCTGGGAGGAGTTGCCGGCGGTGACCTTGCCGTTCTCTTTGAACGCGGGCTTCAGGTTGGCCAACGCCTCCACGCTCGAATCGGGACGTATGCCCTCGTCACTCGTCATGAGTTCGTCGGTCGCGAGCCCTTCGTCGTCACGAACGTAGACCGGAACAATCTCGCGCTCGAAACGACCTTCGGCCGTGGCTCTCGCGGCCCGACGGTGACTCTCTACGGAGAACTCGTCGAGCTCTTCACGTGAGATACCCCACTGGTCCGCGATCATCTCCGCGCCAATGCCTTGATTCTTTAGTCCGCCCACCGGCTCGTAGCGCTCGGCGACGCGCGGACCAAAGGGCCAGCCGGCGTCTTTGCCAATGGACGATCCCATTCCGACGCGGGTCATCACTTCGACGCCGGCGGCGACCACCACGTCGTAGGCGCCGGACATGACGCCCTGGGCGGCGAAGTGCAGCGCCTGTTGCGAGGAGCCGCACTGGCGATCAATCGTGGTCGCGGGCACCGATTCGGGCCAACCGGCCGCGAGCACGGCGCTTCTGCCCACGTTGAAGGCCTGTTCGCCGACCTGGGAAACGCAACCCATAATGACGTCGTCGACCAGGCTCGGATCGAGGTTGTTGCGAGTGACCAGTGCTCGTAGGGCCTCGGACGCGAGGTCGACGGCGTGCCAGTTCTTCAGTTTCCCGTTGCGCTTTCCCCCAGGGGTGCGAACGGCATCCACAATGACCGCAGTTGGCATTGCTCTCCTTCACTTGGGGTGAGTAAAACCCACCGCGCGAAGCCTAGGCGTGCGTTCGCACTATCGTCGCGGGCGTGAGTGACGTGGAAAAGAACATGGACCGTTGGCTCGGCGACGGCGGCATGGACCTCATTGGCGCCGTCGGAGGAAGCTTCGAGCACTACGGCGTCGACGGTGAAGACCTCGGTTGGGCCAGTGGCCGCTTTCTCCCGAGTGAGCTGGCCTGTAATCCCCACGGCAGTGTCCAAGCCGGCGTGCACGCGCTCCTCCTGGACGCGGCGATGAACTTTGCGATCAACGCCGCTCTGCGCGGCCGTGATCGCGCGCAGGCGACGATTGAGATGACGACCGAGCTCCTTCGCCCGGCGCTGCTCGGCGAGCCCTACCAATTTCGTGGCCAGGTCGTGCGCCTCACGCGACACGTTGGTTTTGGCGAGGCCGTCATGACCAACGCTGAGAACAAGTTGGTGAGCCGTTCGACGGGTACGTTTCTTCTGCACCGCGCCGACTAGTGACGGAGCACCGGCGGGACGTCTCGTTCTCGCCAGACGACGACACCCACGACGATCGCGATCAACAGCGTGAACATGAGCGCCACGTTGCCGGGCCCCCAGTTCAGCCCTCCGCGCGCTTGCGAGACACCTAGGTAGTCGGAGAAGGACGCCCCGAGCGGGCGCGTCAGAATGTACGCCGCCCAGAACATCGCTACGGCGTTGAGGCGAAGGACCCGGTAACCGAAGGGCGGCAGACAGAAGATAACGGCGAAGAGAATGCCCGATTTCAGATAACCGAAGTTAAAGGTGTAGGCCGTCATGTCACCCACCGCCGTGCCGAGCGCGAACGTGATCGTGATCGCGGCCCAGTAGAAGAGTTCTCGTCGAGTGGTGTAGATGCTGTGAATCGAGAGCGTGTGTTCAACTCTTGACCACGTCACGAAGGTGGCGACCAGCAGAATCGCGAACGACGACGCCGAGACCACGTAGGGAACACCGAAGCCAACGTGCAAAACGTCGGCGCACATCGTGCCAAAGACGCTGACCATGACGACCGCCGCCCAGTAGGTCGTGGTGAAAAAACGTGGAGCTCGAAGTTGGTTCCACAGGACGATGACGAAGACCACGCCCCCGCCGAGCACGGCGAGTTCGGGGTTGATTCGATGAACAAAGTAGTCCGACGTCGACTCACCCATTGCCGTCGTGAGGAGCTTCAAGAACCAAAAGACGCCGTTGATCCTCGGCACTTTGCTCGATCGAAACGTTCGATAAAGATTGAAGGGCATGTGCCGATGAATTCTAGAACTTGGCTCGTGCGAGCTCGGTCAGTTCCGTTGGATCACGGTGGAGTGCGCTCGAAACATCGACCAATGCTCGTGGCTACGAACCAACGTCGTCAGCGTCGCCAACTTGAAGAGCGAACGAGTCGATCGGGTGCGGCGATCATGTCGCTGGTGACGGCGCACGGCGGCGTCAATCAGACCCGAGGGACGTTAGAAGGTGTTGGTGAACGTTCGCCGTGAAGAACCGAGGGGATTCGCTCGCTCTTTAGCGGTCGCGCTCTTCGGCCTCGCGCTCGTGCTCGATGAGCAGTTCTTGGGCGCTGTCGTCTTCGGGGTCCGCGGCGGCTCGAATCTCCTCGGCGGCGAGTGGTTGTTTTTCCGCTTTCATACCAATGACGGGCAACCCAAAGGCCGTCCGGGACGAAAGGGAACCATCCGGTGACGTCGTCTCGTCTGCTTCCGCGATCTCTTCGAGGGGATTAGCGGCCTCACGGTCGTGGTTATGACCGGGGCTAACGTCCGACGTGGCCGGATCTCTGTTTTTCTTAAAACGACTGAAGAGTCCCATTACTCGTAAGGTATCGCACCGAGCGCGCGGGCGTCGAGGGCCCTAACTCGGCTCCACGAAGAGGTCGCCAGGAGTTCGTGGTGGGGCTAGTAAGAATCGAACTTACGACCTCGTCATTATCAGTGACGCGCTCTAACCGACTGAGCTATAGCCCCGCAGGGATACCAATCTACACCAGCGTCGCGGGCGCTCTAGGAGTTGGGTGGCTCCCAAAACTTTGAGGACATGGACTGACTCGCGGTACCGAGCAACGTTCCGTCGCGGCTCCACAGGTACCCCGTACCCTGAGCGAAACCCCCGGCGAGCGCGTGCATGTGAATTTCAATGAGGACCCACTCCGTTGGTTCTAACGACGCGACGCGAATGGTGTTGTCGAGGCTTCGCCCCATCGTGGTGCGTCCGAGCGGTTGCGAGGCGCCACCCGAGACGAGATCACCGAAGATGGCGAGGGTCGCCGCCGACGGTTCTAAGTGACTGGGGACGCGCGCCCATAACGCCGACACCGGCGAGCCGGGCGTGGCGTCGAGTTCGTCGAACGCTCGGCCCAGGGCCACGCGTGTCTCGAGGTGATTGAAGATTGAGTTGTCGAAGCGCTGGGGCATGACGCGAGCCGGGCACTCTTCGGGCGCTGGAACGTCCGGCATCCTCAGCCACGGCGTGGGCGAAGTGAGTTGTCCCGTGCCGAGCGCGGCGTTCACGGTCAGAATCTCGCGATCGTCCACGTACGTCGTGGCCCGGCCCTGGGTGACGCGACCACCCACGACCGCGAGGTCCACCTTCACGAGGACCTCGGCACCGAGCTGGGCAAAGGAGAGGTAGTGCGCGGCGGCGTAGATGGTGGGACGCTCGCTGGCTTCTTCGAGCGCCACGATGCCCGACGCCAAACCACAGCCACCGAAGAGAAACTTTCCCGGCGTGATGAGACGTTCGGTGACCAGAAATCGCCACGTCGTCTCACTTACCCGTTCGATACCCAAGAACTCCTTGACGTCCACGCTGGCCGAGGTTACTGGAAGTGCTTCGCCGTCCTTCGTGGTCGTGTCGTCCATGAGTGATCGAACAGGCAGACTCGAGTGGTGATTGATCCGCGTTTCGTCTATCTCGCGATGTTGCTCGCCGCCGTTGGCGGCTACGGCTACGTTCGCGCGACGTTGCGCGGCGTGACGTCCCCCAACCGCGTCACGTGGTCGCTCTGGGGCCTGGAGGGCGTTCTGGCGTTTGGCGTCGAGATTCAACAGCACGTGGGCCTGGCGTCGTGGATGACCTTGATGCTGGGACTCGTCCCTTGCGTCGTCGTGTTCGCGTCATTCAAGAATCGGCACAGCGTATGGAAGATCGGCGCCTTCGATATCTTCTGCGGGGCGATCTCACTCGCGGGGTTGGTGTTTTGGGCCTTCGTCCATGAACCCACGATCGCGTTGATCTCCTTCGTCGGCGCCGATCAGGTCGCGGCGCTGCCGACGCTGAGAAAGTCGTGGATCGCGCCCAACACCGAGTCACCGTGGGTCTTCGTTATGGGATGTCTTAACTGCGCTCTCACGATCTTGACGCTGAAGGTCTTCACGACCGAAGGCGCCCTCTTTCCTGGTTGCATTGTGGTGACCGACTTCGTGATGACGGTGTTGATCGTGACGAGAGTCGGACCGCACTTTCGAGGCGGGTCGGTCGGGGCGTCGAGGGCCGCTACGTAGAGCCCACCGCGTAACGAAGAGCCGGGGCTGGATTCGACGGTCCGGGACCGTTACCGTAGCGACGTGGCCGCGCTCTTACCCTTCCACTTGCATCCATTCGTGGCGACTGTCATCATCGCGGCTGGAGTGGCCCACCACTTGTTGGTCACCTCTTCGCACCAGCGCCGGTTGGCTCGTTACGCTCTTCTCGCGTTGCTCGTGGTGACGGTCTGGCCGATCGGCGACATCGCGGCGAAAGTCTCGCTCAGCGTCGCCACCGCGCAGCGCCTAGTCGTCATGTTGTTGGTGGCGCCGCTTCTGTTGCTCAGTTTGCCCACCACCGCCTTGGCTCGTCTCACTCGTCCGACACCCGTGGACTTCGTCGTTCGAAAGCTCGCGCACCCGGGTCTCGCTCTCGTTGTCGTGACGGTGCTCGGCACCGTCACGCTCGCGCCGCCCGTCGTCAACTGGGGAGCTCGATCCAACGTCGCGAGGGATCTGATCCTGATGGTGGTGCTCGCCGTGGGCGTCTTGTTGTGGATTCCCGCGCTCGCCGTGATGCCCGGGACGCATCGACTCTCACCGATCGCTCGAGCGGGCTACCTGTTCGGTTCCTCGATCGTCGTGACGAGTCTTTCGTTCGTGTGGATCTTTTCGCGTCATCCCTTGTACTCGGATCTTCACAGTCAGTACGCGCTGTTGCATATGACACCACTGTTCGATCAACAGCTCGCGGGCTTCGTCGCCAAATTCGGGTGCTACCTGCCGATGTGGTGGGTGGCCTTCGTGATCTTCGCTCACGCGGAAGACCAGGGCGTCGCGGTGGAAGAGACACCGTTGCACTGGGCCGACGTCGAACGCGAACTCCTGCGTCTCGATCGTCAGCGCGCGCGATCTCTCGCTCGCCACCGACCTAACTAGCCAGCTCTTTGGTACAATAGAGTTCCCTCGGGGATGTAGCTCAGTTGGTAGAGCGCGGGCTTTGCAAGCCTGAGGTCGTGGGTTCGATCCCCATCGTCTCCACTCGTTTGATCGCCGCGGCGTTCGCCGTGGCTACTCCTTGGCTACTCCTTGGCGACGCTCTGGTAGTGCTCTCGCCAGATCACTCGATAGACGCGAGTCTTACGCGGTATGGAGCGCAGCCCCGGGATAAAGGGCACGAGTAGCAACACGACCGACAACGCCATCATGAGACCCCAGACGAGAACGTCAGCGTTGCCGCTCGCGTTGAAGGGCGGGATCTGGTACCAGAAGGTGTACAACCACAACCAGGCTTGGCCGGGGTAGTTGCCCGCCTCGTTCATCATGCCCCACTGATCACCCGTGAGGTGTTGTTGCTGGGCATGGTTCGCCAAGTAGCTGCCGTCGGCCAAGAACAAAAGGGGCAGAGTGAAGTCCGTGGCGTAAAAACCCGCCTGCGTGACGAGCGCTTGGTCTAACGCGCCCGAGCGGGCCATCTGGGTGAGATTGTTGATCAGTACGGGCACGGGCCCCCCGTCGCTGGCCGTCACCGTGACCTGTCCGTTGACGAAGGTCATCTTGGCCGAGGCCTTCGTGTAACTCGAAACCCAGTGGGAACGAGTGGATGAAGAGGCGCTCGACCACTGTTTCAGACCAGTCGACAAGTCGGGTTGGGCCGGGAGCGACTTCAGGGGATTAATCACGAAGTCGTTGACGGTGTTGATCGGGATTCGCGCGCCGACCCACTTGGCGAGCGTGAGGGGCCCTAACTGCTGCCCGGTTGAGGCCTTGTTGTACGGCGCGCCGTACTGCGCCGTGCCCGACGTCTGATTAAGTTCACTCAAGGCCGTTGCCGCGAAGTCCAGCGGCGTGGCGTTGGACCAGGTCTTAATCGTGATGGCGGGCTCGTCCGGTGAACCAAAGAGAACGGCGAAGACCACTGTCAAGAGCCCCACGACGACGAGGGCGATGGTGCCCTCTTTGATGATGTCGTAGGGACTATGGCCGCCCTTCCAGGGAGCGACGTCAACGTCGGGGCGAAAGCGCTTCGACGTCACTGGCTCACCTTGACGTTCACGTTCTCTTCAAAGGGCGGCACCACGCCCTTGACGCGAACGAGAAGTACGTGAAGACCAGTTAAGACGATGGCCGCCAACGGCAAGAGCACGATGTGCCACATCAACATCTGGCCCATGTTCATGACGTTGAAGTACGCGCCCGCACCGGTCGCGTTGATGCCGTCCTTGGCCTGGGTGGAGATCCACTGTGAGTCAAAGTTGCTCTGACTTACGTACCCGGTGAAAGCGGCCGCGATCGACGTCAAGAACGTCACGACGCCGGTCATCCACGTCAGCGCGCGTCCTCCGCGCCAGGCGGCCATGAAGTACTTGCCCCACAAGTGCACGACCATGGCGAAGAAGAAGATCTCCACGCTCCAGAGGTGCAAAGAGTTCACGAAGAGGCCCACCGAAGAGGTGTGCCACCACTGAGGACCGCGCAGCGCGAGGAGACAGCCCGAGGCGATGACGACGACGAGCGCGGCCAGGGTCGTGACGCCAAAGACGTAGATCCACGACGACACGTACGTCGGTTGCGTGTCGGGAAGCAGTTTCTCAGGAGGAAGGAGGCGCACGAAACGCCGACGCAAGCGAGTCGTCCATTGGCGTTCTAGTTCGGTGTAGGTCACTGATTCTCCTTACGTCGGCGCCGACCAGGGAACGGAACGAAGATGGCGGCGATGAACGTCGACACCATCAACACGATCACGACGAAGTTGGCCACGCTGATCTGAATGAAGTGCCAGTGCAAGTAGTGCCCGAGCGTGTCGAGAGGTAAGAGAGCGGCGAAGTGAGTTAGCGACGACACCGTTATCTCTCCTGTTTCATTTGGTAAAGCATCATACGCCAAAGGTGGTGGTGACGACTAGGGCCAAAGGTCCCAAAAGTCGTCTCTCGTGGTCGGAGGGATTTTCTCAACAGGTCGCGCCCTGGGCGCGCGACCGGATTCGCTTCGATGCGCCTGTGCAAAACATCGCGTCCGCGGGCTGTTGATTACGCCACGACTCTCACTCCGACTGCTGATGAGTCGGGACAACAACACCGCCTCCAGCCGAGCGAAGACGTCACGGCCGACCAGCCGATCACTACCGGCACCGCGGACCTCTTTAACCGCCTAGGGGTGCAGGCCCTCTTCGTGGGAAACGTGCGTAGCGGGTTCGAGTTGAAACGTCGCGTGCTCAATGGCGAAGTGTTCGGTGAGACACGATTGCAACGCGTCGAGAATTCGCGGCACGTGACCGCTATCAAAGCAGCGGTCCTCCACCACCACGTGCGCCGAGAGGGTCGGGAGATCGGACGCCACCGTCCACGCGTGAAGATCGTGAACGTCGAGGACGTGTTCGACCTTGACCAAGTGAGCTCGGACGTCGCTCAGACTCAGGTTGTCCGGGGTTCCTTGAAGGAGGATTCTCCCGGCGTCACGCAAGAGGCCCCACGCCGAGCGGGCCATGAGCGCGACGACGAAGAGTGAAGCAATCGGGTCGGCCCTCTGCCAACCGGTCGTGACGATCACCAGTCCCGCAATGGCCGTTCCGATGAAGGCGTAGAGGTCGGTCACGACGTGCAGGTAGGCACCACGAATGTTGAGATTCCGTCGATTGGCCTTCGCGAGGACGTAGGCCGCGACCACGTTGATGAGGGCGCCCACGATCGCCACGACGAGAACCAGGCCACCGGCGACGTGATGGGGAGTGATGAGTCGTTGAATGGCCTCAACCGCAATGAGGAGAGCGACGGCGACGAGCGTTACGCCATTCGCCGCCGCGCTAAGAATCTCGGCACGCTTTAGACCGAAGGTCCAGCGTCCCCGGGCTGGTCGCTTCGCGAGACGCAGCGCCCACGCGCTCATGGCGAGCGCCGACACGTCACTCAACATATGCCCGGCGTCGGCGAAGAGGGCGAGCGACGTACCAAGAATCGCGGCCACTACTTCGCCGACGAGGAACAGAGAGATGAGAACTAACGCGATGAGTACGTAGCGAACGTCACCGTCGGCTGCCAACGAATAGGAGTGGTCGTGGGACTCTTCTTCAGTCACGAGGGGCCACAGTCCTGATCCGTGACGCGTTATTGCTCATGGCTTCATTGTCGCACGAGGCCACTTCGTGGTTGCGGCGTGCATCTTTTGGCGTGGGCGCCGAGTCGATCGAGTTACGCGGCGGGCGCCGCTGCGGGAAGTGGCGTTCTCTTCGTTCCGGGCACGCGGTCGCGGGCGCTTTGGCGCACGTTGAACTGGGTGAGCCCGATGGTGAGCGAGACGGCGCCGGCCACGTGGAGTTCCACGAGCCAGGCCGGCAAGTGCGTGAGGTACTGCGTCGCGCCAATCGTGGCTTGGATGAGCGAGATATAGACGAGACGACGAACGCCAAGTTTCAGAGCCGTTGGCGCGCCACTCCGCCAAATGGCGAGGAGGAGCCCCAGTACCAGACCGATGAAGAGCACCGCCGCGAGCGAGTGCACCCACGCGGCCGACGAGAGCGCGAAGGGCAAACGTTGCGCGACGAGTTGGCCCTGGGAGTTTCCGGCGTGGGGTCCCGAGCCGGTCGTCGCCGTACCCGTCAGCACGAGCACCGAAAAGGGTATCCACAGCGCGCGCGCCACCGCGCGAAAGTAGGGATCGCGCACGTCGTTTCGAGCGCCTTCGCCGTAGAGATACTTCGAATGGTGATAGAGCAGAGCGGCCAGAACCACCATCGTCAGACTCAAGAGCATGTGCATGGACACCAAGTACGCATTGAGCTTGGAGTAGACGACCAGGGCGCCGAGAATCGCGTCGGCGACGACGCCGAGGACCAACGCACCCGACAAGATGATGAGGTCGCGGCGCCGTTGTTCTCGAAGCCACGCAGCGAGGAACGTCGCGCCAATGATCACGATGAGCGAAATGGTGACTAATCGATTGCCGAACTCAATCTTGGAATGAATACTTGACGAACTGGTGATTCGATGTTGAAAGCAGGTCGGCCAGTCCGGACAACCGAGGCCCGACCCCGAGAGACGAACGGCCGCACCGGTGAGGACAATGACGATCATGGAGAGAAATGAAGCGAGGGCGAACCAACGAAACACTGGACCGGTGACGCGGCGAGGTGGCGAGGCAAGCACCTACCTAGCCTAGGGAATTGCCGGACTCGTAGAATATTCCGCGTGACTGTTTCCGCTACTTCGTCGTTCTCAACGAGCGACGTCCTGAAGGGTTACGTCGCCCTCACGAAGCCGCGCATCATTGAGCTTCTTCTCGTAACGACCGTGCCCACGATGATCGTAGCGGCGAACGGATTTCCGAAACTGTGGCTCATCGTGGTGACACTTATCGGTGGCACGCTCGCGGCGGGTGGCGCGAACGCGTTCAACATGGTGATCGACCGCGACATCGACGCGATTATGGAGAGAACGAGGCGACGTCCCCTGGTGACGGGCGTCATGTCGCCTCGTTCAGCCGCCCTGTTCGCCGGCGCGCTCGAAATCGTCGCGTTTCTAGTACTCGCGATCTGGGTCAATCAACTCTCTGCCTGGCTGGCCATGTCCGCGACGGCGTTCTACGTCGTCGTCTACACCATGATCTTGAAGCGTCGCTCGAAGCAGAACATCGTCATTGGTGGCGCGGCTGGCGCCGTGCCGGCACTCATCGGCTGGTCGGCCGTGACGAACTCACTCGGCTGGACACCGGTGTTGTTGTTCCTCGTCATCTTCATCTGGACGCCGCCGCACTTCTGGGCGCTGGCCGTTCGTTACCGCGACGACTACGCGGCCGCGCACGTGCCCATGCTGCCCGTCGTGGCGTCACTACGTCGCACCACGCTGGAGATTCTCATCTACTCGGTCTTGATGTGGGCGCTCACGCTGATCATTGGTCCGAGTGCGCATCTCGGCTGGGTCTACGCGGTGTCCGCCACGGTGCTCGGAGCGATGTTCACGTTCTACGCGCTTCGTCTCTATCGACACGCTCGAGTGGACAAGGCCCACGTCGCGGAAGCGATGCGCCTGTTTCACTTCTCCATCACGTACCTCTCGGCCCTCTTTATTTTGATGGCGGTTGACGTTCTTGTCCGAAACCACTGAGACTCCCTAGAGACGCCCGTCTCGAAAGATGTTGATTTCCGTCGGCGTCGCCGCGGCGATTGTCCTGATTACGGTGGTCTCCGTTCTCACCGGAGGACCGGCGACGAACTCGCCCACGAACGTGTTGGTGGGCAAGAACGTGAAGGGATTTACACTCGCTGGGCTCAACGGCGGGAAAATCAGAGCGCCGTGGGAGTCCGGTCATGCTGGTGTCTTGATCTTCTTTGCGAGTTACTGCGGACCCTGTAAGAGCGAGATGCCCCAGATCGTCACCTGCATTCGCACACACAGTCCGAGTCCCGTGGAGGTCATCGCGGTCGACGCCGACGACAAAGTATCGCCCGCAAAGTCCATGATAAAAAAAGACGACGTCACCTTTCCGGTGGCTTCTGATCCCAACGGCAACGTGACGACCGGTATCTTCGGTTTTGGCGCCGTGCCCGAAAGCGTCTTTGTGAACGCCCAGGGCGTGGTGACCCAGGTCTATATTGGCGCGATTCCAAAAAAGCAACTGGCCAGCGGCATCGTGAAACTGAAGTCGGCCTAGTCGAAGCGAAACGTCCGCGCCGCGAGCAGTGGCGCGACGATGGCCCAGGCGACGAGCGACAGCCAGTCCGCGCGGGTGGGCGTGAGACCGTGTCCCAGTACGCGGTGAAGCGCCTCCGCCATCGCGCCCGAGGGTAGCGCGATCACGATCTTTCGAACGACCGACGGCATTGACGAAAGGGGCACCACAATCCCCGAGAGCAAGAGCAGCACCAGGTAGAGGCCGTTGCTCGCGGCAAGATTTACTTCCGCACGAAGTCGTCCCGCGAGCGCGAGACCGATGCCCGCAAATCCGGCCGTTCCGAGCAGCAACGCGAGTACGACGTCTAGGGCGCCGACGAATCCGCCGTCGGGACGCCACTTCAAGAGCAGCGCCACGGCGGAAAGAACGACGACCTGAATCGCTTCAGTGACGAGAACGCCCGAGATTTTTGCGCCAATAAGTCGGCGCTGTCCGAGGGGCGTCACGTGCAAACGGCGTAACACGCCCGATGAGCGTTCGAAGCCCGTCGCGATCGACAGAGCCACGAGTGAAGTGGAGAGCACGCACAGCGCCAAGATGCCCGGCGCGATGAAATCCACGCGATGCTGGTCCGGGGAAGCGGTGACGTGGGTGAGTGAGAAGAAGAGCAGTAGCAACACCGGGATGCCGATGGTGAGTAGGAGCGTCTCACCGCGACGAACCGTCATCGAGACTTCGGCACGGGTCTGGGCCCACCACGCTCTCACGACGACGCGTCGCTTCGCACTTCGCTGATGAGTTCGAGGTAACGCTCTTCGAGTGACGCCCGTGTTCGAAGCGACACCATGGAAAGCCCGACGCCGGCGAGATAGTTCGAGATCAGGGCTATTCGTTCGGGCGTGGACGTTACCGCACAACGAAGCTGTAGGGGATTGTCGAGTGTCACCTCGCAGCCCAACAGGGCTCCGAGGGCCGCCGGATTCACGGGACCGGATGATTGGACAATCATCTCGGGCGTTCCCGCGAGTTCGTCGAGGGTGCCTTGGGCGAGCACACGACCTTGGTGCATGATGACGAGGCGAGAGGCGAGACGCTCGGCTTCGTTGAGCTCGTGGGTCGTGAGAAAGAGAGCGCACCCGCGGTCTCGCTCTAAGGTAATGAGTTCGCGAATGACCTGGCGTCCTTCGGGGTCGACGGCCGTCGTTGGTTCGTCGAGCACGAGGGCCCGCGGCCGCCCGAGGAGAGCCAGAGCGAGCAGGGTGCGCTGCTGCTCGCCACCACTCAACCGTCGCCAGGGCGTCTTCGCGCACCGTTCGAGGTCGAGGAGCGCGAGCAGTTCACTGACGTCGCGCGGTGCGTCGTAGTACGACGCGGTGAGTCGCAGCACGTCACGCGGCGACATCGGCGCCCACACACCGCCTCGTTGGAGGAGCGCACCGGTTCGCGTGACGACCTCTCGGTGATCGCGCGTCGGGTTGAGACCGTGCAGGCGTACCGTGCCCGCGTGGGGAGAACGAAAGCCGAGCAACGTCTCGACGAGTGTCGTCTTGCCCGCACCGTTGGGACCTAACAGGGCCACGACTTCGCCGTAGTTGACGTTGAGCGTGACGTCGTTGACCGCACGAAGGTCCCCGAAGTTGACTTCGAGATGGTTGACGTCGACGGCGAAACTCATCCCTGACGAACCTAGACGGTTCCTAGAACCCATTGACAACGTCTAGGTAGGCTTCATCCATGATTGATCTCGTCCAACTACGCCGTGAACCCGACGCCGTGAAGGCGGCCCTGGCCCGCCGGGGCGTGTCGTCGGACACGATGGACGAGATTTTGGCACTCGACGTCGAGCATCGTCGACGTCTTCAAGAGGTCGAAGGGCTTCGGGCCCTGGTGAAGGAACTCTCTCGTCAGGTGGGAGAGGCCCGACGGCACAACGACGCCGCGGGCGCGGACTCGATCGCCGCGGCGAGCCGGGCGCTCGGCGACGAGGAACGCCTCTTGAGCGAGGCCAGCGAAGCGGTCGCGACGAAGCTGCGCGACATCTTGCTGACGGTGCCGAACGTTCCGGACCCCAGAGTCCCCGACGGTGTCGACGAGAGCGACAACGTGGAGCTACGTCGTTGGTGGGTCGACATGGATAAGGGATCACCGATCCCGACCTACCGCGACTATCAACGCGTACCCCACTGGGAGATAGGCACCGAGCTCGGAATCTTGGACATGGAGTCCGGCGCGAAGATCGCGGGATCGATGTTCCCGCTCTATCGCGGCGCCGGGTCACGACTGTTGCGCGCGCTGGGTTTCTTTGCGCTCGATCGTCACGCGGATGCCTACGAAGAGATTCGCCCGCCAAGCTTCGCCCTGACCGAGACCATGATGTCGACCGGCCACTTGCCCAAGTCGGCCGACGACATGTACCTGATCGAGCGCGACGGGCTCTGGGCAATACCCACGAGCGAAGTACCCCTGACCTCGTTGCACCGAGGCGAGATACTCGACGAGGCGTCGTTGCCCGTGCGCCTGACGGCGCAAACGGCGTGCTTTCGCCGCGAGGCCGGCGCCGCCGGTAGGGACACGAGGGGGCTACTGCGCGTGCACGAGTTCGACAAGGTCGAGCTCTTCGCGTACTGCACGCCCGATCAGGCCGACGAGGCCCACGCCGACATCTTGCGTCGAGCCGAAGAACTCCTGCAGGCGCTCGGCCTGACCTATCGGCTCTTGAATCTCTGTACCGGCGACCTGGGCACGGCCTCGGCGTACACGATCGACCTCGAAGTCTTTAGTCCCGGGGTCGATCGGTGGCTGGAAGTCTCCTCCGTCAGTTGGTTTCGTGACTTTCAGGCCCGGCGAGCCAACGTGCGCTATCGAAGGAGTGACGGTTCGACGGCGCTGGTCCACACCGTGAATGGCTCGGCGCTCGCGTGGGCTCGCATCTGGGCCGCGCTCGTCGAGACCTACCGTCAGGCCGACGGATCGGTGGCGCTACCCGGCGTCCTCGCTCCCTACATGGGCGGCGAAACGACGATTCGACCTAGGCCTTCATAACTTCGAAGCGATAGCCCACGCCACGCACGGTCGTGATGTGGGTGGGGTTCTTAGGCTCGTCCTCGATCAGCGTGCGCAGGCGCTTGATGTGCACGTCGAGCGTCTTGGTGTCGCCGACGTAGTCGCTGCCCCACACGCGATCGATGAGAACTTCGCGGGTGAGGACGCGTCCGGGATTCTCGAGCAGGAGGCGAAGGAGGGCGAACTCCTTCTTGCGCAGTTTGATCTCATCGCCGTTCACGAAACAGCGTCGCGCGTCGATGTCCATGCGAATGTTGCCGAGGGAGATCTCCTCATCGATTTCAACTTGATCAGGTCGCTGACGTCGACGAAGTACGGCGCGAATACGAGCGACGAGTTCACGGAGCCGGTAGGGCTTGGTGACGTAGTCGTCGGCGCCCATTTCGAGCATCAACACCATGTCGACCTCTTCACCCTTGGCGCTCACGATGATGATCGGCACGTTGCTCGTCGCGCGCATTGACCGACAGACGTCGAGTCCGGACATTTTGGGCAACATGAGATCGAGCAGCACGACGTCGAAGGTGGCCTTAGCGAAAATAGCCAGGGCCTGTTGACCGTCACGCGCGATCGTCACGTCGAAGCCTTCGCGATCAAGACCAATGGTGAGTGCGTCGATGAAGGACTCTTCGTCCTCAACGATGAGGACGCTGGCGCGCTGTTCGCTCGGCTGTTTCTTCGTCATTGCTGGTTGAGCGGGAGTTCCAGAGTAAACGTTGAACCCTCGCCCTCTCGTGAGTCGACGAGCACCATGCCGCCGTGATTTTGTGCCACGTGTCGAACGATACTGAGCCCGAGCCCGGTGCCTCCAGTTTCGCGCGCTCGGCCCGGGTCGACGCGGTAGAAGCGCTCGAAGATTCGCTCCAAGTCCTTCGCGGGTATGCCCACGCCGTGGTCGCGGATCTCGACGTGCACGCAGGGCCCGATGCTCTCGCCCTCCTCACTGAGCGAGGCTTCGACTCGATGGATGGTGATGTCAACCGTGCCGTCTCGAGGCGAGTAGACGACCGCGTTCTCCAACAGCGCGTGCAGAGCTGAAGTGAGTTGACGTCGATCCCCAAAGACGACCTGATTGGTCTCGGGTTCTTCGAAATTGATTTTCACCTCGTGCTGTTCGGCGGCGGTGCGAATACGCTCGATGGCGTCGGCCACGATCAGCGAGACGGCGATGGGTTCACGGGTAGGAGAGCCTTGTCCTTCAATACGCGAGAGATCGAGAAGATCTTCGATGATTCGATTGACGCGAAAGGCCTCGGAGTTGATGCGCTCGGCGAGTCGCTGCGCAACCGCGGGGTCGCGCTCCACCTGCAACGTCTCTGCCAAGAGTCCGAGTGCCCCCATAGGGGTCTTCAACTCGTGGCTCACGTTCGCGATGAAGTCACGTCGAATGTCTTCGAGACGTCGACGTTCCGAAACGTCTTCGATGACCGCGAGCACGCCGAGCGAGCGGCGTCCGTCATCGATGACGGTGGCGCGAATGGTCAACGTGCGCCGTGGGGGACCGTAGATGTCGATCGAGCGCTCCGCCATGCCGCTCGCCCAACCTTCGGCGAGTACGTCCGTGACGGCCTGGGCCGCGATGGCGTCGCCGTAGCGACTGGCCATCAAGTTCTCGGCTTGGGTGTTACGAAAGATGACGCCACCGGCCTCGTCACAGAGAACGAGGCCGAGCGGCAAGGTGTCGAGTGACCGACGCAGTCGCACGGACTCCGCGCTCGATTCGCTGACCGCGTTGTGGGCCGCGCCGGTGACCTCTTCGAGGTAACTCAACGCGGATTCGACCTTGCCGTCGTCGTTGTGGGGTTCGGCGGCGAGTCGCGAGGCGAGCGCGGTCAGTCGTTGGGCGATCGCGCGATGTCCACGGCGGCGAAAGAGGAGTATGCCCATCACGACGCCCACGACTAAGACGCCCGCGGCGGCGCCGTAGAGAGCGAGGGGAGGCCAGAGCGAAATCACGTTTTTTGTCGAGGCAACGAGCACGTAACCAGTCTCGCAGACGCGCTCACGCGAGTGGCGATAGCGACCGTTGGGGACTCCTCTTCGAAAGTGAGACCACCATGTTCTTCGCCAATGTGAGCCTGAGCCCTTCTACCTCCGACCTTCCGGGAAGTGCCGCGCTGCAGTCGATTGCTGACGGAATCGCCTCGTGGGCGCTGATTGGCGCGCTCGTGGCACTCCTACTGGGTGCGGCGTTATGGGCGGTGGGAAGTCACACGCAAAACATGCACCAGTCCTCGCAGGGTCGTCGCGCGGTGTTGACGTCGCTCGCGGCGGCGATACTCATCGGTGCGGCGCCTAGCCTTATCAACTTCTTCTTCAACGCGGGACTAGCTGTTCACGGATGAGCGTCCTTCGTTGCATTGTCTCGCCCGCGTCGTGCGTCACCTCGGTCGCAAGGTCAACGACTAACGATCTCTTCAACGCTCTGACGAGCTGGATCGTCGCGAGCGTGCAGTGGTTCCTCGGTGCCGTTGGAAAAGTGTTGATGACGGCGAGCGAACCTTCGACGGTTCTTAGTGGCGCCAAGGCGGAGTTCACGACGTTGCTCGTGTTGGCGCCCGTGCTCATGATGATTGGTCTCTTGGTCACGACGCTGCAGGCGCTGCGTCACGGCGAAGCCTCAATGCTCTGGCGGGTCTACTTGGGCGTGGCGCCGGCCTGCGTGGCGGGCATTGCGCTGGCCCGGCCCCTCGCGTCACTGGTGCTCCAGGCGGTCAATCAGATGTCCGCGACGGCGGCGAGTTCGGTGGCCCAACACGAAGCGTCGCTCGCCAAGGCGCTCACCGGCCTCACGCCCTCGACGCCCGGCTTCGGCGTGTTTTTGCTCGCTTCTCTGGTGGTGATTGGCGCGGTGCTCTTGTGGTGCGAACTCATCGTGCGCACGGTAGTCCTGACGCTCCTGCTCGTTCTCGTTCCCATTGTGGTGCCGTTGTCGACGTTTCCTTCGATGCGGCGACTCAGTTGGCGTCTCTGCGAAACGTTTCTCGCCGTGGCGGCGAGCAAGTTCATCATCGTGGTCGCCCTGGTTCTCGGACTAGGTGAGCTGCAAGGTTCCTCGGCGACTGAGGTCATCACCGGCGCGGTGACGTTGCTGCTCGCGACGGGCACGCCGTTCCTGTTGCTTCGAGTGATTCCCTTCATAGAGCAGTCGGCTCTACACAATCTCGAGGGGCTACGCTCGCGCGCGACGCGCGCGGTCACGAACGCGCCTTCGTCACCCGTCGCAAACGTCGTGCGCTCGTTGGCGCCGCAGGTTCCCGTGCCCGGTCCGCCCGAGCGCGCGGAGGACCTCGGCCTAGAGACGTGGCCGGGCACGCCGGAGACGCCGATGCCCTCGTTCGACGGTGAGCGGCCACCACCACCAATTGGCACGCCTCGTCTGCGCGGCGGTCACGTGGCGTATCGACGTGACGAAGGAGGTCCCGTCGTCGGGTGGCACTTCGATGAGTGAAAACCTGCGTCTCGGTGAGTCTGACGCCGACGCGCGCTGGATCGGCATTCGTCGTCATCAAGCGGTCCTGGTGATCGTGGGCGTGGGACTAGCGAGTGAATGGGTGATGAGTCCGCGCGCGCCACTCGTGGAAATCATCGCGGGCCTGGCGGTGGTGGTCGGTGCGGTGCCGTGCTCCGACGGACTCACCCTGAGCGAGCAGTGCGTCGTCGCGCTTCGTTTTCTCTTTCGTTCGCACTGGCACGAGCTCAGCGTTCGAGAGTTTGGCGACGACGTTGTTCTCTGGGCCGTTGGCGAAGTGGCCCTTCGAGGGCACGAGTTGATCCACCGCGGACGACTCGATCTCTCGGGACGCGACGTGGCCATCGCCGAAGCGCTCACGGCGCTCGCCGACGCCAGTAGCGCGGCCCGTGCCGGACAACACTTTTCCCAGCACGTCGTGACGACGGGCGACGACGTGGCCACGTTGTTGACACTGCCCGTGGACGTGCCCGCGCCCGACGGCTGGATCTTGAACAACAGCCTCGCGCTCGAGGTGATTGGCGTGACGCACCAGACGTCTCTTCGGGTCCTCGAACGATTCACTTACCTTCGAACGACGCAGCAACTCGCGCGGATCTATCGCGTGCGAGACTTCTCCTCGGTTCCTCCCACGCGTGGTCTCTTGGAACAGCTTCTGCGTTCGACCACGCCGCTCGACCTGGCCCTTCACGTTGATGTCGTAGCGGGCGCCAAGGCCCAACGCCTCGCCGCGAGAGCCGTGCACCGCGTGGGCAGTGACGACGCGACCTCGAGAGCCGCGGGCTTTCGACGAACGGCCCGTTCGTCCCGGAACTTCGAGCGTCTCTCACAGCGCGAAGCGCTCGTGGCGAGCGGTCGGTCGTTGCTGCGCCTCGCGGTCTTCGTGATAGTTCGCGGCGAGTCCCTCGACGAAGTACAACAGCGAAGCGCTCTCGTGTGGCGTCACGCTCACGACGCCGGACTGCGCCTGGAGCGAGGATGGGGTCTGCAGGCACGGTGGTACTACGCGCAACTGCCCGGAGGGCCGGGTTGGTGAGAGCGTGGACGCACTGGGCGACGTCGAATGATCTCGTGGGTCTGCGCGTTCCCGCGCACGACGCGGGCACCGGTCTTTCGGGCTCGAGTCTCGGCGAAGCGCAACACGGCTCGTCCTTCGTGTTCGACGTCTTTGACGCGTACGGCGCGGGCCTCGTATCGAACCCCAACGTCATCGTGGCGGGCTCTATCGGAGCGGGCAAGAGCACCATTGTCAAGATGCAACTCGAGCGCGCTCTTCGTCGTGGGCGTCGAGCGGTCGTTATTGACCCCAAGGGCGAGTACTCAGAACTCGCCGCGTTGCACGGATCGATGCCGGTGGCCCTCGGTCGCGACGGCTGGTGTAGCCCCTTTTCTCGAGATGAGCGCGAGGGGCGCAATCTCCTGCGCGCCCTTCTCGCGAGTGCCCAGGGCTCGCCGCTCACCAGTGATCAACACTTCGCGCTCGACGAGGTCTGGCAGCGGCTGCCAACACCCCGCCCCGCGCGCGTGCTCTGGTCGCTCTACCAACTCTTGGCGGTGTACTTGGAAGCCGCGACACCGAGCGCTCCGCGTTCGCTCGCGTTAATCCTGTATCGCTTTATCTACGGCGATCTCGCGGGACTCTTCGACGGCGAGAACGATCCCCTGGTCTTCTCGGGGGATCTCGTCGTTTTGGATCTCTCCGCGCAGTGGTCGTCCAACTCACTTTCGCTGGCGGCGTTGAGTGCGGTCGCCGCGGCCCAACAGGTCTTTGTCCCCGGCGGCGAACTGGGCTATCTCGTCATCGATGAGGCGTGGGCGCTGTTGAGCGACGCCGACGCGCTTCGCTGGTTGCAAGGTTCGTGGAAGCTCGCGCGAGCGAGAGGACTTTCGCACGTCCTGGTGCTGCACCGCTGGAGCGACGTCGCCGCGGCCGGCGACGCCGGCAGCGCGCAACGCGAGCGCGCCCAGGGACTGCTTCGAGAGTGTGAAACCGCGTGGCTCTTTCGCCAGCCTCCCGTCGAAGCGCGCGAGATGGCCGTCGCGCTCGGTCTCTCAGCGCGTGAAGAGCACTATCTGAAGGCGCTGCCCAAGGGAGTGGCGCTCGTACGCTACGGTTCGCATCGATCCGTCGTTCGCGTGCGACCCGACGCGAACGATCTTCGCTTCGTCGACACCGACGCCGCGATGCGCGACGTCTCGTGAACGATCGACCGATTCTCGGACGTCGTTACTGGCAGGGAGTATCGCTCGGTCCCTACGTCACGATTGCGCCACGAAGCTCCCTACTGATCGTCGGGCCCACGCAGGCCGGTAAGACGACCTCGCTCGTGGTGCCAGCTCTCCTGCGCTGGAGCGACGCGCTCGTCGTCACGAGTGTGAAGAGCGACGTCGTGAAGACGACGCTCGAGTGGCGTCGATCGATGGGCGACGTTCAAATCCTCGAGCCGGGCCGCGACGTCGGCTTGACCTGGGATCCCTTAGAGGGCGTCACGACCCTTCGACACGCCACTCGCGTCGCGCGTGATCTCACCATGGGAACGAACGATCGTGGTGACACGGAGTTCTGGAACGCGCTCGCGACCAAGCTCGTGGCGGGACTCATGATCTTGGCCCGAGACCGCTCCCTGTCCATCTTTGACGTGGCGACCGTGGTTGAACGTCACGACGTTCAGTCGTGGCTCAGCGATCGATACCCCTCGCCAGCCAGCGAGGCCGTGCGAAGTTTTCTCGATCACGATCCCAAAACCCTCGACGGCGTGTTCACCACGGCCGAGACGATGCTGATGCCCTGGCGATTTCGCCAACCCCTGGCCCGCGTGCGAAGCGTCGTGGCCGGCGCGAACACGCTCTATCTCTGCAGTCCTCGCGGCGAACAGCGTCACTACGAGCCACTGTTTCGTGGAGCTCTGCGCATGGTGCTCGAGGAGCAGCAGCGTCACGTCGACGAGGGTACGTCGCGGCGAGTCTTGATGGTGCTCGACGAAGCAGCCAGCGTCGCGTCACTCGACGAACTCGATCAACTGGCCGCCACCGTGAGTGGGCTGGGCGTGACGCTCGTGACGGTGATCCAGGACTTCGCCCAACTGGTGGCCCGCTGGGGTCCGCGGGCCGCGACCATCGTCAACAATCACACCACGCGCGTCGTGCTCGGCGGGCTGGCCGACGCGACGGTGGGCACGTACTTACCCGAACTCCTCGAGACCAAGCCCGACACCAGGTACGTGCCGCTGCGTCTTCGCCCTCGAGGGACCGCCATGGTGGTGGCCGGCGGTCGACGTGTCTTCACCGTGCGCCTTCAACCATGGTGGACGGACCGCCGGCTGCGTGACCGGGGGGTTCGTGGGCACTAACTACGATTTGCGGATGGCCTATCAATCGTTGCTGCTTCAAGAGCAGATCCTTGCGATTGATATTGGCGCGACGAACATCAAGTTTGCGCACGTCAACGATCTTGGGGAGCTCGTTCGAGGGGTTCGTCGACGTCCGACACCCTACCCCTGTACACCCTCGCGTTTGGTGGAGTTCTTAGCGGAACGCATCGCCAAGAGTGGGTGTCGCCGCGTGGGTGTCGGTTTCCCTGGAGAGTTCCGCGACGGCCACGTCATTCGTCCCGGCAACCTTTCGCGCCCGGGCGGCGTCGTGACGGAAAAGGATCCGACGTTAGACGAACTGTGGCGCGGTTTCGCACTGCAAGACGCGCTCCGAGAGGCGAGTGGGCGTGACGTTCACGTCGTTAACGACGCCACGATGGCGGCCCTCGGCTGTATCGAAGGAAGTGGCACGGAACTGATCCTGACCCTGGGCACCGGACTCGGACTGGCGCTGGCGATCGACGGCGAGCTTCACCGAGAGCGCGACGTCGGCGCGGAGATATTTCGCGAAGGCAAGACCTACGACCAGACCATCGGCGAACGGGCGCGATCGCTCGACGACGCCCGCTGGAACCCGACGCTGGTCGAAGTCGTGGATCGTTTCGCCAAAGAGTTTCACGCCGACACCGTTCACTTAGCGGGCGGCAACGCGAGACGCGTCGTGCCCACTGAGTTTGAACACCTCGCGTACCACGTTGTCATTCACGGGAACGAGGCGCCCATGCGTGGCGCGGCACGACTCTTCGCCACCACGTAGTACGTCGTGCGCCGTTGCGGCGTTAACTCTGGGCGAGGTCGACCGCACTTGCGGCGAGGACGCCCGCGGCCACGCGGCACGCGTGATCGTCGACAGCAAAATCGGGACTGTGGTGCATGCCACTCGATCCGTCGGCGAGGGCCCCACCGACAAAGAGATAGCAGCCCGGCACTCGGTCCAAGAACTCCGACACGTCGTCGCTCGGCGTGACGGGGGGAAACGTGATCACGCTTTCGGCGTCGACGACCTTAGACGCACTCGCCACGACGCTCGAAACCACGAAGGCGTTGTTCGTGACCGCGGGAGTGGTTTCGTTGAGTTCGAGTTCGCAGCGCACGCTAAAGATCAGTTCGACCTCCAAGAGAAGTTCACGAAGTCTCGCGATGGCATCAACTTTTTGATCCGGCGTGAAGGTGCGCAGCGTTCCGCGCAGCAGGGCGTGGCGAGGAACCACGTTGTTCGCGGTGCCGGCACTCAGTACGCCGGCCGAGCAGGCGCAGTCGGTTCCCTCAAAGGAGAGACCGTCGACGACACCGCCGAGTCGAGGAGCGAGGTGGCTGATCGCGAGCACGACGTTGCCCTCGGTCGTGGACATCGCGCCGTGACCGCCTCGACCCATGAAGTGCACGCTGAGCGTCTGACCGTCACTCATCAAGATGCCCGCTCGGGTCGCCACGACGCCGACGGGCGCCAGTGACGTGACGTGCGCCCCGATGACGAAGTCCACGGGATTGTCCTCGAGAACGCCGCCCGCGATCATCACCTTGGCGCCACCGATGACCTCTTCGGCCGGTTGGAACAACAGCGTGAACTCGCCAGCAAGTTCATCTTGGCGGCGCGCCAAAAGGTCCGCGACGCCGAGGAGGCTCGCCGTGTGCACGTCGTGGCCACAGGCGTGCATGACGCCTTCGTACTGTGAAATATAGGGAAGGCGTCCCTCTTCAGTCACGGGCAGCGCGTCAATGTCCGCACGAACCATGACGCTCTTTCCGGGCCTCGCGCCGACCAGTCGAGCGACCGCGCCGGTCTCGGTAGGACAAGGTCGCAGTTCGAAGCCGAGCGCGACAAGTCTTTCCTTTACCACTTGCGTCGTGCGGCGTTCCTCAAACGAGAGTTCCGGGTGGGCGTGGAGGTCGTGGCGAAGTTCAACCATTGGGTCGTACGCCGCGTCGAGAAGCTCGGGTAAGTCATCGGTGAAGGATCGAGCCATAGTCGCATGGTAGTTATTTCAACGGGACTCCTCGAAACGACGTCGGCTAGGATGGTGGGCCAGCATCAACGCGGCTGTAGCTCAGCGGATTAGAGCATCGGTCTACGGAACCGAGGGTCGGGGGTTCGAATCCCTCCAGCCGCACCAAGGGAAACACGCCCAGGCAGTCGTTTGGGTCTGGATCAGTTGTGCTATTCAACGGATGGATGCGCGCCAATGGCATGTGCGCCCGTTCGACTCCTAACGGTGCCACTCTGCCTCTGGGAATGTGGCCGTTCTGATGGAATCAACTCCGGGGAGTCTCTACGCGGTCTCGAGGGCCTTCTTTCGAGTCGTAAGCCGGCGCGCCAGCGATTGACTCGGGCGTTCGATCATGAAATAGCTGACCCCTACCGCTGCCACAGTGGCTGTTAGTCCAATTACGAGCGACAGCGTGTAGCCCAATGAGCTGTCAAAGTATTCGATGAGTTGCAATCCCACGATGCCGTGGAAAAGGTAAATGGAGTAACTCGTGAGGGCTACGGCTCTCACAACTCGGAAGGTGGGAATCACGCCACGGGCGAGCCATGCGCCGGCGAACATCACAATCGCAAGAAATGCCGAGATCGGGTAGGAGTTGGTGGCGCTCATGAACTGCGGATAGTAGTTGTGAGTTCCGTAGAGAAAAACAGCGCAACCGACCACGAGAAACCCTAGAAACATCCACGGATTGATGATTCGTTTCTCGAGGAGAAAAAATGAACTTCCGATCGCCAAGATTGGCACGTAAATAGAGGACACGGTGAACAAGAAGTAGCCGCTGGTCCAGTCACGTGAGCTCAGGATGAAGGTCAGACTCAGCGTGGTAACACAAAGCGGGAAGTATCGGATGAGCCGTCGACGATGGATGAGCGGATTAAGGAGTAGCGACTCACTGTAGAAGATGACCTCGATCACGAGCGTCCACGCCACTCCCACAAATATCACTTGGGGAGTCATGAAATAATTCACCAGCGTGACGTTGGTGAGTGCTTCTTTCCACGTGGCGCCAGCGGCCACAGCGTAGAGCGAGAGCCCCATCTTGCCACCTGCTATGACGAGGGCCACTGCCGCGACCAAAGGTGGGAAAATTCGAAACACCCGGCGAATTGCGAACTTCGAAGCAGTCTCGTTCGTTGATACGCGGGTGATGATGTAGCCACTAATTAAGAAGAAGAGACAGACCCCGAACAATCCGCCGAACTGCGTTATGTGGAGAGGCTGAAAGATAGCCGCATTCACAATTCGGTCGGGTAGCCAGGTCTGACCTGTCTTGCCAAGGTATTCCCCCACGAAGTGATCCCACATAACGACGAGCACCGCCATGGCGCGCAGCAAGTCGAGCCAGGCGTAGCGCGGCGTTTTCTCACGCGAGAGGTTCACCGAAGCGCGTCCGAGAGAATTGGACGATTAGCAATCAGGAAATCGCGCACTACCTGGCCCTGTTCTACAAGGGCCCGGTGCCTTCTAATTTGAGCCGCTTGTCTTTCACGCTGCGGTCGAACCGCCGTCGAGCCCAGTGACACGCTGAATCTCACTCGTTAATGGATGCGGTGGCTGATTTCACCTAGAGGTTCCCGGCGGCAAATTGGCGACATCGAAGGCGCGTCGCCTCACCCTGGGCTGGTGACCAAGCGGCCTTCAACCCGCAAAAGGTGCTCTCGGGACGGCCCTTTCGTCGGTGGTGGATGTCGTCGTAAAAGTCATTTATGGCCTTCACCGTTATGAGACTCTCCACTGGGCCGACGTTACTTCTCTATCAACCGAGGAGCGACATTGACTCGTTGCGGCCGCACCAACGAAGAAGTGCCTGGAAATGGCCCCAGCGCCTGAAGGCACGGCGAGACTCCTTTGGTCGACCGCAGGATCTCCATCAGAGGAACCGCCGCCGCCACACTTCTCAGTGCGCTCTTGTTCAGGGAAAACCAGACCATCGATGACATGCTGATAGAAGTCCCGCGCACGCCATTCCCGCCCATCCGCGAGACTTTGAAGCATTGTGGTGAGGAGTTTGTGGTACTTGGGAATCGTCATATGCCGAGATTGGGCCCAATACCTTTTGCGAACCAATCCTTGGCGCTGAACTGATCGGTCGGCTGGCTCCCTGGAAGCAGGGCGTAGGAACCTGGGTGGGCATCGAGTGTGAAGGCTAGGGAGATTGTCGGATCAACGTCCGCCTGTTTCTTCGCCAGGTCTTGGTGATGATCGATTCTACCTCTGGAGGTCAAAGCGCCTTTTTTCGAATGGATTACCGGCTCAACGTCATTACGAATGGCAGCGAACGTTGACGAAGGCACGTTCTAGGGAGGCGGACGT
>ODAK010000346.1_pt1 | contig 53270 bp, 52 predicted proteins | sample 1539591 | NCBI WGS metagenome assembly ODAK01 (sample SAMEA3539303, study PRJEB22396) | soil metagenome | biome: tundra; feature: field; material: soil | place: USA | collected 2010-05 | depth 0.15 m
CCACCGAGATCTACACTCTTTCCCTACACGACGCTCTTCCGATCTGATGATGATGGTCGCGCTGTCGATCTTCATGGCCGCTTCGGTGCTGTGCGCGTTCGCACCGACGTTCGAAACATTGCTGATCGCGCGCGTCCTCCAAGGTCTGGGTGGCGGCGGACTGATGACGCTGGCACAGGCTTTGATCGGGGAGTTCGTGCCGCCTCGTGAGCGCGGCACCTATCAAGGCTATTTGTCCGCCAATATCGTCGCCGGCTCGGCCTTCGGACCGGTAGCCGCCGGCTTCCTGACCGAGCACTGGGGCTGGCATTCGGTGTTCCTGGCGTACGTGCCTCTGGGCTGCATCGCCGTCGCGCTGGTGCTGCGCGTGCCGAAAAGCGAACAGCCACGCGGCGGTGGCCGCGGTTTCGACGCGGTGGGCCTCGTTTTGCTGACCACGTTCGTGCTGCCGCTGCTGCTGGCGGTGTCGCAGTTTCAGCGCCTCGATCCCGGAATGTTGCCGCGGGTCGTGGTCTGGCTCGCTCTGGCGGCGGTCGGTTTCGCGGCGTTGCTATGGCAACAGCAGCGGACGTCGGTGCCGATCATGGCTTTGCCGTTGCTGCGGCTGCCGGCGTTCTGGCGGGCCGATGTCATGGCGGCGTGCTCGGGTGCCGCGTTGACCGCGATGATCACGTTTCTGCCGCTGTATCTGCAGGCGGTCATGGGAGCGACGCCGGGCGAGTCAGGTTTACTGCTGATCCCGCTGACGGTGTCGGTCAGTTCCGGCTCGGTGCTGACCGGATGGCTGATCTCCCGCACCGGACGCACCGCGGTGTTTCCCACGGTGGGGTTGTCGATCACCGCGCTGACAATGGCGTTTCTGGCTTACGCGGCGGCCGGGATGTCGCGCGTCGAGTTGTCCTGGGTCCTCGCGCTTGGCGGCCTTTGCCAGGGCACCGCGATGCTGACCGCGCAGATCACCGTGCAAAAAGTCGCGGGTGCCCGCCATTTGGGGGCGGCGGCGGCCTCGGCGCAACTGGCGCGGTCGTTGGGCTCGGCATTTGGCGCGGCGGCGGCGGGGGCTGTGCTGTTTGGTTTGTTGTCGGCGTGGGACCCGGACACAGCGACGCTGTTTTTCTCCATGGTGCGGCATGGTTCCGGCGTGCTGCTGAATTTGCCCGTTGATCAACAAACTTTGGCGCGGAGCGAAATCGCCAGCGCGTTCAGCGGCGTGTTTCTGTTGGTCGCCGCGATTTCGTGCGTGAGTGTCGCGATGTCGGCGACGTTGCCGGTGCGGCGGTTGTGACAGCGTCGCGATGACGCCCGAGCACGCCCAGTACGCCTTCGCTTCATTGTCAGGGCGGCACCGCGTTCCCGTCACACCATGCCAACCTCGCGGCCGCGCTTAAGGGCGGGGTGAACGGTCTTGTTGATGATGTGCGGATCAGTTCCGATCACATGCGCGCTTGCGCCGACAATCAACGGATCCGCGCCCGTGACAATACTCCGGTCCTTTCCGTCATACGGGATCAGGGCCAGAAAGTGCTGCATCGCATTGAGGCGGGCGCGCTTCTTGTCGTCGGACTTAACGATCGTCCACGGTGCATCGGCGGTGTCGGTGTAAAAGAACATCGCTTCCTTGGCTTCGGTGTAATCGTCCCACTTATCCAGCGAGGCGCGGTCGATCGGCGAGAGTTTCCATTGCTTGAGCGGATCAATTTCGCGTGCCTCGAAGCGCCGCCTCTGTTCGTCGCGGCTGACCGAGAACCAGAATTTTATCAACGTGATCCCCGATCGGACGAACATGCGCTCGACTTCCGGGCACTGCCGCATGAATTCAAGATAGTCATTGGGCGTGCAGAAACCCATCACCCGCTCGACGCCCGCCCGATTGTACCAGGAGCGATCGAACAGCACGATCTCACCGGCGGCTGGCAGCGGGGCGATGTAGCGCTGAAAATACCATTGCGTGCGCTCTCGCTCGGTCGGCTTCTGCAAAGCGACGACGCGAGCGGTGCGCGGGTTCATATGTTCGGTAAAGCGCTTGATCGTGCCGCCTTTGCCCGCCGCATCACGCCCCTCGAACAGAGTGACAATGCGCTGCCCGGATTGCTCGATCCAGCGCTGCGCTTTGAGAAGCTCACGTTGGAGTTCAAGCATGTGCGCTTCATAGGCCGTCGCGCGCATCGAACTTTTGTACGGATAGTCGCCGGACTCAAAAAGGCGCCGAATGGCCACGGGATCATTTCGTAATGACGCGGCCATGCGCACAGGCGATTGCACCGTCTCCGGTCCGGGCTGGACGATCGCGGACGGTTCCGCGGCCGCGGCGGCACGGCCGTTCGGGGCAGGGGCATCCTCGCCGTTCGTTCTGTTGGTGGATCGCCTGGCCATGGTTCACTTTCGCGCCGCTCTCTCGACGCGAACGTGTAATCGATCAACACAACTCTCGCTACGGTTGAATCGACCCTGTGTGCCTCCCTGGCCATAAAGTCGACGGCACGAGGTCTCATATGCGCCGGGATTTCAACTTTGCGTCAGCACTTCACCCGGCTGGTATCGTTCGCCGCTTTCAATTCTCGCTCGATCGCCGCGGCCAGGCCGGGATTCGCACGTCTGATCTGGCTCGCGCGCAGAGTAGCGGCGAGATCCGACGGCCGACGCATTTCCCAGGCCTCCAGAAACAGAAAATCCGATCGTGCCCTGGGATCGCACGCGTCCCGCAGGGCCAGAGAAACAGCCCGCGTCACGGGCTGTCGCGTCAGAAAGTCATCCATCTTTCCCTCACCCGATTCCCTGGTCCGAACGACCACATAGGAACCGGGCCTGGCGATCACCAGCCTGTCCCGATGACAAGAGGGTGAATTAACCGTATATTAAGAATCTCAATAGCGGTACAGCTCGTGTTTGAATGGTCCTTGATCATTGACGCCAATGTAATCAGCCTGCTTCTGCGTCAATTTGGTTAGTTTCGCGCCAACCTTCGCAAGATGAAGCGCGGCGACTTTTTCATCAAGTTGCTTCGGCAGAGTGTACACCGTTTTCTCGTATTTCCCTGGTGGTGCATTGAACAATTCAATTTGTGCCAAAACCTGATTGCTGAAACTCGCGCTCATGACGAAGCTCGGATGGCCGGTCGCGTTACCCAGATTGACCAGCCTTCCCTCGGACAACAGGATCAGGCGCTTGCCATCGGGAAACACGACCTCGTCGACCTGCGGCTTGACGTTTTCCCACTTGTAATTGCGCAGCGCGTCGATCTGAATCTCCGAGTCGAAGTGTCCAATATTGCAGACAATCGCGCGATGTTTCATCGCGCGCATATGCTCAATCGTGATCACGTCGACATTGCCGGTCGCGGTCACGAAAATATCGCCGAGCGGCGCCGCATCATTCATGGTGACGACCTGGTAGCCCTCCATCGCCGCCTGCAATGCGCAGATCGGATCGACCTCGGTGACCATCACCCGGCAACCGGCATTGCGGAGCGAGGCGGCGGACCCCTTGCCGACGTCGCCGAACCCATTCACCACCGCGACCTTGCCCGCCATCATCACGTCGGTGCCGCGGCGGATGCCGTCCACCAGCGATTCGCGGCAGCCATAGAGATTGTCGAACTTCGACTTGGTCACGCTGTCGTTCACGTTGATCGCGGGCGTCAGCAGCGTGCCGGCTTTCGCCATGTCCCATAACCGGTGCACCCCGGTCGTGGTTTCCTCGGAAATGCCGCGCACGTCCTTGAGCATCTCCGGGTATTTGTTGTGCATCAGGACAGTCAGATCACCGCCATCATCCAGGATCATGTTCGGCGTCCAGACGTCACCATTCCCCTGGGCGGGCCCGTGCACCGTCTGCTCGATGCACCACCAGAATTCCTCCTCGTTCATGCCCTTCCAGGCGAAGACGGGTGTGCCGGCCGCGGCGACGCCGGCGGCGGCGTGATCCTGGGTTGAGAAGATGTTACACGACGACCAACGCACCGTAGCACCAAGCGTGGTCAGCGTTTCAATCAAGACAGCGGTCTGAATGGTCATGTGCAGGCAGCCGGCGATGCGGGCGCCTTTCAGCGGCTTGCTGGTGCCGAATTCCCCCCGGATCGCCATCAGGCCGGGCATCTCGTCCTCGGCCATGCTGATTTCCTTGCGCCCCCAATCAGCGAGCGAAAAGTCTTTTACCTTGAAATCCTGGGTTGTAGTGACGAATGCCATTTCTGTCGCTCCTGGTTGGTGGCGACGTCATATAAAGATATCCGCATGTCCGCAAGCGCGATCGACGGAGGGCACGCGGTCATCAATGGCCCGAGGCGGCGCATGGGTCAGGCGTTCCCGCGATTGCGAATGGGCGCGCGGACTATCGGGCTCGTTCGGCGGCGGCCTGGAGGCGATCCGCCGCCCTGTCGGCATCACCGGCAGCGCCTCCGAAACACCCCTCCGGACGCCGAAATAAACACAACTCCGGCTCCCCGGGCCTCGCGTCATCCGGGAAACAGGCGACCCGATCAAAGCCCACGGGCGGATGCGACGCCTCGGCGATTACGTGCGAGTATGCGCTTCGGACCTGCGATACCGGGCCACCCTCCCGTTCCACCGTATAGCGCAGCGGGAAAGGTGCGCCCTTCAGGTGGATCTCCGGCACATAGGGGTCGAACATGAGGGGTACGTCGCGGTTCAGGTAAGTGTAGCCGCCGCTTCGCCATGATGGGATGTCGCGAACCTGGAGCCCGCACAGCTCCGGCTCCCGATGCGCCGCGAGGAACGCGTGCACCATGCCCCGCTGAAACGACCAACGCGCACCCAGCGGCACGGTGCCGATGTAGCAGGACAGAACCGTGCTGAACACCAGAAACACGGGCACTCCCGCCATCATTGCCCGATGTCCATGCCGCGCCGCCAACATCCGAAAAAGCCGGGTCGCACCAAGTCCGACCAGGATCGGCATCGCGGCGAGTGTGAGATAGATGAACCGCACTTCTTTGTGCGGCAGAAGGTTGTGGATCACCAGCGTCGCTAGCGCGGCGATCGCCAGGGCGGGGAACCGGGTCGCGCCAACCACCGCCAGCCCGAGCATCAAAGGCAGCGGCAGCAAGGCGATGACCAGGTAGTTCAAATAGAAGCCCGGCGCCTGCGTGCCGATCGCGGTGGCGACTCCTTGCAGCGAATTCCGCACGAAATTCAACCAGATCGACTGGAACGCGCCACCCCAGGTTATCGCGTCGAGCACTCCCGAAAACGGCAGCAGCACGGCCGCGGAGCCCAGAAACAACCATTGGTAGTGCCTGGGTTGACGACGGTATTGCCAAAGCACGGCCAGAAACAGCGGCGGTGCGTACTGGTAACGCAGACAGACCGCGGCGCCGAACAGTGCCCCGACCCAGAAACCGCGGCGGGTCGTATGAGGGCCCTCGCCCAGAAACAACGCGGCGATGGCGCAATGGGCAGCGAGGACCTCGGTCATCACGGCGGGCGCGAAATAGATCAGGTCGAACCAGATGGCGCAGAAGCCGCCGGTAACGATCGCGCCAATGCGACCGCCGTCGCGCTCGCCGGCGCGGAAGCCGATGAGGACGACCACCATCGACAGGCCGACGCACACCGTGCGGACGAGACCAATGTACAGCATGGGATCATCGCTGAACCGCTCGGTCGCCTTCATCGCGAGGGCGATCAATGCGGGCAGCAGCCAGGACCGAATACCGTGATCGAACTCCCACGGCACGATGCCCGAGTGGAAGGCCAGCCGGTGACCTTGCTCAAAGTATTGCAGGGTCTCACCGAAAAACAGCACGTGAGTCTGGGTCAGACACGTGACGATCCGCAGCGCGAAGCCGAGCAGCAAAATCGCGGGGAGTGCCAGTGCCGCCACTTTCGGCGTGACACGGAATCCCTGCGCTGATACAAAAGATACAGTTTGGGTCGACGACATCGCGCGCTCCGCCACGAACGTGCGCTTATGCCTCCCGCCGGTTTACCGCGTGGTTGCGAATACGGCCGTAGTTACGCGCCTCGGCCCAGAGGCAGCGGCTGCTCGCCCAACATGTCCTTGGCGATGATCGCGCGGGCCTCGTCGAGGTCGAGATGGTGTGTCTCGATCATCGGCGCAGCCTCCGCCAGGATCGCGTCGACGTCCTGCATCAGTTTCAGGCGCTTGAACAAATCGGGGCGGGTCAGGCCCATGCTCTCGCCGACCAGTTCGAGGAAGTTGACCACCTCGAACGGCCAGTCACGTTCATGGCTACAGAGTTCGCGATGGCAGGCGTGGTAAACCCCGGCCAGAGTGGTGACGCCCGCGGCTTCGGCGGCTTCCAGTTGCTGGCGGTGGGCGGCGCGCTTGAAAGCGGGTACCGCCGACAGCGTGTTGCACTGATAACCCAGTCGAGGCTGCTGGAGATCGACAAAATCCAGGCCGGGGATGGCGCACAGGATCGCCTGTGCGGCCTCGGTAACGCCGGCGACGCCGGGATGTTCGTGCAGGCCGACGCGCTTGTTGACAGGATGGATCATCAACTTCCGCAGGTCGTCCATCCGCTCGGCGAGGAACAGCAGGATGGGTTTGAGGTCGAACGGATCATCTGACATGCCAGATGCGACCACCTCGCCCAGTTGGATCTGGCAGGTTGGGCACCAGGTGATGGCGCGCGGGGCGGCCTGTTTCAGCCGGTCGATGGTGCGGTAGGCGATGCGGCCGGAGGTGGCCAGGTCGCCGGCCCGAAATTGCAGTACGCCGCAGCAGGACGATGGCCCGCCCATGACCCGGTAGGGCACCCCCAGCGCATCCAGTATGTCCAGACACAGCAACGCGATATGCGGCGTCTTCATCAGGTTGCAGCCGGTGTAGAACATGACCTCGGGCGGCGAGGCGGGCTCGTTCTCCGGGCGGAAGCGGGCGAGCAGGTCCGGCGGCAATTGCAGCCGGGACAGCACGCGGACGCCGCTGGTCATGGCGCCAAACCCGGAAAATCCGGTCTTGCGGCGGGCGTCGTCCGGCTTGCGCGACGCCAGTTCCAGCCGCGCCATCGTCAGCATGAAGCGAGGATCGACGCCGTGCTGGCACTGGGGAATGCAGTGCCCGCTGCCGGAGCATACCGCGGCCCATCGCGCGGCATCCGCGTGCTCACCTCCGCGCAGGATGGTCAGGATGCCCTCGGTGAGTTTGCCGGGATTGGAGGCGTCGATCCCGGCCGGCGCGGGCATCGGACACACCTCCGCGCACGCCCCGCACGCCACGCACCTCTCCAACACCTGGGCTGTGCGGGTCTTCATCGCGAGGTCGAGCGGCGGGATGTCCATTCTTCTACTCCCCGTATGGCGGTTTCGCCGGAGGATGCCTGAGATCGCCGTGACGTTCCAGGCAGGTGTTCAGTTCATCCACGGATGGCATGCCTGAAAGGGCTCGATATGAACAAGAGCGCCCGTGCGATCACCAGGGAGATTTTAAGGATCGTGTTCGATCGGCATCATGATCCTCGTCATGTCGGATGACGATGTGAAGACTTCGTCGAGCCGCTGGTTCCTGGATCGGAGCCCGGTGCCGACGATCAGAGCGGCATTTTCCTGTTGACACCACCCAACGGCTGACTATAAAGATACCAACCAGTCGGTTTTAAAGATACATCCCCAACCGTGCCATGCGGCAACGACAATTGCTCTGGGTGCCTTCCTGGCGGTCTCGGGACACTCCACCAGGTGCGGACAACGGACCTTTGAGGAGGCTGAGCCATGTCCACGACTTCGACATCGGATCGCGAGTTGGTCCTGTCCCGCGTCATCGATGCGCCCCCCGAAAAGCTGTTTCGTGCCTGGACCAACCCGGAACTTCTCAGGCAGTGGTTCGCGCCGCTCCCTTTGACCACGCCGGTCGCGGAACTCGACGTTCGGCCGGGCGGCTCCTGCCTGATCGTCATGCGCGGACCTGACGGCACCGACATGCCGAACCGAGGCGTTTACCTCGAGGTTATTGAAAACGAGCGGTTGGTTTGGAGTGACTCGTTCACCAAAGCCTGGGATCCGTCGGCGAAGCCGTTCATGACCGCGATCCTGACGTTCGAGGATCTGGACGGCAAAACCAAATATACCGCCCGCGTATGCCACGCGACGGCCACCGATCGCGAGGTGCACGAGAAAATGGGATTCCATCAGGGCTGGGGACAGTGCACCGACCAACTCGCGGCGCTTGTCGCGAGGCTTTGACGGCGCTCAGCAACCGGAAGCGAAAGGAAACCTCATGCGACGGATCACCCCTTGCCTTTGGTTCGACGGCAAAGCCGAGGAAGCCATGAACTTTTACACTTCGATCTTCAAAAACGCGAAGGTCGGTGACGTCATGCGCTGGGGCGACACGGGACCGGGACAGAAGGGCTCGGTCCTGACGGTCACGTTCGAACTCGACGGGCAGGAGTTCATCGGGCTCAATGGCGGCCCGATGTTCCAGTTCTCTCCCGCGGTTTCGTTCTTCGTACGGTGTGAAAACCAGGAAGAGGTGGATTACTACTGGGACAGACTTCTGGAGGGCGGCACGCCAGGACAATGCGGCTGGTTGACTGATAAGTTTGGCGTGTCGTGGCAAGTCGTTCCGACGATTTTAGGCGACATGCTGAAAGATACGGACGCCGAGAAAGCCAATCGCGTGATGGCGGCCATGATGAAGCAGATCAAGCTCGATATCGGATTGCTGAAGGAAGCCCACGAAAGCGGCGGACCCTGAACATTCTCGCGGATTCCCACGTGGGATCAGCAATTATCAGCGATGCAGTTTCGCGAGATCCGTAGACACAGGCTGGCCTCTTCAGCCGCTGGCCGGGCCGCGTTCATCATCAGCCGGTCCGAGAAAATTAATTCGCGGACTCGCGCCTCAATCAGCGACCTCAACGATAGTTCGGGATGCGCACTGCCAGCCACCGCGTCGAAGACGAGGCGTGCATGCGGCTGCAGCGTTGCCGCGCATCTGGTCGCCGCCACGTTATCGGCATGCGCACCCTGGCCGATAATGCAGCAAAATAGCGTGATCCATCGGATTCCCTGTTTCATGGCGTCACCTCAATGAGGTATTATGCGCTTAAAAGTGCCGCGAAGATATCGGGGAAACTACTCACGACAGCGGTATTTCACCCCACATCCGGTCCGCGCGAATTTTCCGGCCGCGGAATTTACTCCGTCCCGGTTCGCATCCAGTCCGGAATCACCGGCGTGACCGTCGCCTCGGCGCTGGTGAGCGGAGCTTCCAGCGCCTCCAGACGCACCACCGCCAGTCCATTCTGGCCACTGGCCGAGCGCATGGTGCCGACTTCCCTTCCGTCGCGCAGGATTGGCGTGCCGGGCGCCGGTACCGCGCCATCGATGCGCACAGGGACCAGGCGGCGCTTAACGAGGCCCCGATATTTCGTGCGCGCCGTCAGTTCCTGGCCCATGTAGCAGCCCTTGGTCCAGGAAACCCCGTTCAGTTCATCGAACCCGGCCTCCAGCAAGACGGTTTTTTCGGTCTCCATATCGCGCGAGCCGTCGGGTAGTCCGAGTGCCAGGCGGTGTTGATCCCAGTCGTCCTCGGTCGCGTTGGCGGGAATCGGCGCATTGCTCAGCACCCGCCATCCCGCCGCCGGCAAACGAGGGTCCGGGGCCATGATCTCCGGCCCGGACGGGTCGCCACCCCACACAGCGTACACATTCAACTCGGCGTCGCCGAGGGTCACCCGCGACCGCAACCGGTAACGCGACAGCCGCTGCAAAAGCATCGGCAACTGCGCACGCTCGCAGTCCAGCAGCAGCCGTTCCCCATCCGACAGGACGAAAAAGTCCGCCAGCCACTTGCCCTGAGGGGTCAGCAGCGCGGCCCATACCGCGCGACCCGGTTCTGCCTCGGCCACGTCATTTGAGACCAGGCCTTGCAAAAAGCCGACCCGATCCTCCCCGGTAATCGCGAGAACCGCTCGTGCGGGCAGTGCGGCGATCTTTGTCATGATGGAAAGGTAAGAAAATCCACCCGATCCGCAAGAGCAGCGCAAGCTGGATCATGCCGATTGTGCCCAATGCGTTGTGTCCGGGGATTGTAGTTGGCACCGGACCGGCCGGGACTGTAGGAAACCCTCTTCGCGGGTTTGGGAGTTATCGTATGTGCGGCATCGCCGGTCTGATCTTGTCCACCGGGGCGCCGCAGCCCGATCCCGTGGTAATCTCCCGACTGATCGACAGCCTGCATCATCGCGGCCCGGACGGTACCGGCCATGCTGTCGTGGGCCGTGTCGCCCTGCTGCATAACCGCCTGGCGATCATCGACCTCGTCACCGGCGACCAGCCATTTTTCGCCGGCTCGGCGACCCTGGTCGCGAATGGCGAAGTGTATAATTACCGCGAACTGCGAGCGGCGATGCCGGGCGTCCACTACGCCACCAACAGCGACTGCGAGCCGCCGCTGCACTATTGGCTGCGCGATGGCGCCGATTACGCGCGGGAATTGCGCGGCATGTACGCCATCGCGATCCATGAGCGGCAGCAGCACAGCGTCACCCTCACCCGCGATCCGTTCGGCATCAAGCCGCTTTATATTGCCCAGGTGAAGGGGGGTTTGGCGTTCGCGTCGGAGGCGCAGGCATTGTTGGAAGCGGGCCTCGTACAGCGCCAGGTGAGGCCGGCGGCGCGGGAGGAGTTGCTGCAACTGCAATTCACCACCGGCGCCGAAACGATTTTCGAGGGCATCCAGCGCGTGCTCCCTGGTGAGACCATCACGTGCGCTGACGGCCACATCCTCGACCGCCGCCGGATCTCCTGGATCCCCGAGGGCGGACCGGAAAACATCGACGAGGATGCGGCGCTGGTCCGCCTCGACCGAGCGCTGGAGGAAAGCGTCGACCTCCATCAGCGGAGCGACGTGCCATACGGCATGTTCCTTTCGGGGGGCATCGACAGCGCCACGCTGATTACGCTGATGGCGCGGCTGAACAAGGACCCGGTGCGGGCTTACACCGCCGGGTTCGATGCGCCTGGCGCCGCCGATGAGCGGGAACATGCCGCCGCCGTGGCGAAGGCCGTGGGCGCTCAGCACGAGTCGATCGAGGTGACCGAGTCGATGGTCTGGCGGCACCTGCCCGAGATCGTCGCCTGTATGGACGACCCCGCCGCCGATTACGCGATCATCCCGACCTGGTTTCTTGCCCGCCGCGCGCATCAGGACGTGAAGGTAGTGCTGACCGGCGAGGGTGGCGACGAGATTTTCGCCGGCTACGACCGTTACCGGAAAGCGATCAGGCCCTGGTGGCGCGGCGGGCGAGCGATGTGGGCGCGCGGCAGCTTCGACAAGGTGCCTGTCCTGCGTGTCCAGCCCTCGATTTGGCGCGACGGCATGGCGGCGGCGGAAGCGCGCGCGCTGGAAAGCGGGATGTCCCGGCTCGCCGCCGCGCAGGCGACCGACATGACGGACTGGCTGCCGCACGATTTGTTGCTCAAAGCCGACCGATGCCTGATGGCGCATGCGGTCGAGGGCAGAACGCCCTTCCTCGACAAGGGTGTGGCCGCGGCGGCGTTCCGGCTGCCGGACTCGATGAAGGTCCGCGACGGTGTCGGCAAGTGGATTCTGCGCAAGTGGCTGGAGAAGAACCTGCCGATGGCGCGGCCGTTCGCCCCGAAACAAGGTTTCACGGTTCCGATCGGCGAATGGATCAAGGGACGCGGTGCGGCGCTCGGTCCGCTGGTGGCCCGCCAGCCCGGGGTCATCGAAATCGCCCACCCGGAGCGCGTGGAGGCGTTGTTCCGCGACATCCGGCGCTGGCGGCACGGGTTCGCATGCTGGAAACTGCTGTTTTACGCGCTGTGGCACCGTCGCCATATTCTGGGATTGCAACCGGCCGGCGACGTGTTCGCGACGTTGGCAGCGCCGTGACAGGACCCGTCACGCGTAGCCCAACGCCGCCGCCAGACGACCCCGGTTTCGGTCATTTCAGAGGAACAAACGCCTCGCGCATTCTCCAGATTATTTCGGTGCCGCGGCAGGCACGCAACTGAAGTGAGCATAATAATTGCTCCTTCCCATGAAGGTAACCTTGTACCCGTCGCCTTCAGGGACCATGACACTTTGGGAACCCAACCCGTTGGTGAACTGGCCTCCACTCAAACTTAAAGGCGTGCTTCTGAACCAGCGTGTCTTATCAGGTGCCGCGAAATTCTGGGACAGATAAACTACCGTGTCATCCGAGAACTTTTGGATCTTACTTCTGGTTGTATTGCCTGGCCCCCAAAGTCCGCCCGGCGGCGCACATTCCTGCACGAGTTGCGCCGCCAACGTCCGTTCCGTCATGGCCGCACTCATGCCGAACAACAACGCGGCCGTGATTGCGATCGAGGTTGCCTTTTCGCGCACGATTAAACCCTTCCTTGGTCGTCCATGTAGCCACGGATGTTGACTGCCCACGTGAATCCACGGTATCCGCGGGTGAAAACAAGGTCAATCAATCCCGCACGGGCAGATCGTCGGGGCGAGCCCGAGGATGACGATACAAGGCCGTCTCGGACGAGAGTCGTCCTTTCCGCTGGTTGCAATCACAACCCGAACAGCCGCTTCGCATTCCCTCCGGCGATCGCGGCCACGTCGGACGGACTCAACGAGTCAACTGACGCGATATGTCCAATCGGATCGTATTCGCCCATGTCGTAGGGATAGTCGGTGCCCAGTAAAATCTTGTCCACGCCGAACAATTTCACCATCGCCTCCAACTGGTGCGTCGTGAAAACGATCGTGTCGAGGTAGATCTTCTTCAGATAATGGCTGGGAGGTTTCGGCAACGCCCCGCGCGAGTCGCCGCGGGCGCCCCAGGCGTGATCGATCCGTCCGGAATAGCCCGGCAGGTATCCTCCGCCATGCGCGGCGATAATTTTCAAATCCGGATACCGCTCCAGCACGCCATCGAAGATCAACCAGTGCAGCGCCATTGTCGTGTCCAATGGGTTGCCGATGACGTTGCTGAAATAGTGTTTACTGAACCGTTGCGGCTGAGGATAGGAGTTCGGATGAATGAACACCACGGCGCCGAGTTCCTCGACCTTGGCCCAGAACGGTTCGAACGTCGGATTCGAGAGTTCCTTGTCGCGAACATGCGCCAACACTTCGACACCCTTCAGGCCGAGCGACTTCACGCAATATTCAAGTTCGTTCGCCGCCGCCTCGCCACCCGCTTGCAACGGCACCGAGCCCATCGCCGCCGGAATGCGATCCGGACTGGAGCGGGCGATCTCGGCGATGCCCTCGTTGACGACGCGAGCCGCTTTAATCCCGATCTCCGGCGGCACCCCATAATAGCATTGCCCCGGCGCCGGCGTGATCACCTGGGCATCGACACCCATGTCATCGAACGTGCGCATGCGCAGTTCGAGGTCGGTCAGCCAGGGGGTCCGGTCCGTGTCCTGCTTACGCGTCAGGATACGGGTTTCCTCGGTATAGAATGCCGCGCGCGGATCGGGGGTCTGATGCGACCGCACGACGTCTGAAGCAGCCGGCACCATCGCGTGGGAGTGGATGTCGACGGTAAGGCTCTTTGGCCGGATTTCTCGCCCAGGGCGACCGTGTTGGCGAGCGCTGGTGAGATCGTAACGATTGAATGGCTCGGACATCGCGGCCCCCTCGAAGTTTCGCCGGAGATCAGCACGCGTGTGGCGCGCTGGCAATCGGGACCATACTCCTGAGCAACGCGACAGGTTTGCTGATCAACCACGGGCGTCCGCTGATCTCGGTATCATTTCTTGGACCCGGCGTCGGCGGGATGGTATGGATCTCGCCTCAGCGCGGCGCCACGGTCCGCGCGGCATTGGCGCGGCAGCGGGGGGAACAGGGTCATGGCGATCTACGCGAAGATCAAGGGACGGAAACAAGGTGTTCTTACCGGCGGCGTGACCGCGGGGTCCTTTCCCGGACAGATTCAGGTCAATACGGTCGAGTTTGGCGTTGGCAGCCCAGCGGACGTCAGCACAGGGCTGGCTACCGGCAAACGGGTCGCCCGGCCTGTCATGATAACCAAGCCGTTGGACCAATCGTCACCTCTGTTGCATCAAAGCTGCACCACCAACGAGTTACTGACGGTCGACATCGCGTATGTCGTGGAGGGAGCGGGCCACAAGCCATACGTGACCCTCAGTTTGACGAACGCCATGATTCGCGACTTCAAACACGAGACGTCCTTCAACGGCTCGTCTGTCGAGACGATCAGTTTCACGTATACAAAGATCGAGTTCACCTGGACCGAAGGCGGCATCGTGTCGACCGACGACTGGATGTCCGCGAGCTGACGACCGGGCCCCAGCCGCTGCCCGTGCGCGTCACGGCAGGTTAACGGCGACAAAAATCGCCTGCCGCCCCCCTTGGCCGCCCCCATTGGCTGCCCCCCATTGGCCGCCCCCGCTGGCTGCCCGCTACCCGCTCCCGATCAGCACGCCGGTCGCGAACACCAGCGCGCCGCCGAACGCCACCTGCAGCGCCGCTGAGACGGGCGGCGTGTCCATGTACTTCCAGCGGATCCAACTGATCACGCCAAGCTCCACGGCGACCACCACGATCGCCACCGCGGTCGCCGTCCAAAACGACTGGATCAGGAACGGCATCGTATGGCCGACCCCACCAATTGTGGTCATCAGCCCGGTGACCAAACCGCGGATCCACGGCGCGCCACGCCCTGTCAGGCTGCCGTTGTCGGACAGCGCCTCAGCGAACCCCATGGAGATGCCGGCGCCGATCGAGGCCGCCATACCAACCAGAAACGTCTCCCACGTCTTGCCGCTGGCGAACGCCGTCGCGAACACCGGGGCCAACGTTGAAACCGAGCCATCCATCAGGCCCGCGAGACCCGGTTGGATGAACCGCAGCACGAACGACGCGTGGGCATGCGCGTCCTCCTGCGCCACCACGTTGCCGGGCAGGTTTTCCGCGCGCAGACCATCGGCGCGGCGCTCATGCTCCACTTCGGCGTCGGCGAGGTCGCCCAACAGTTTGCGGATCGATACATCCGTCGAACGAATCGCCGCCTTACGGTAGAAGTGCTGGGTCTCCTCCTCCATGCTTTCCGCCATCATCCGAACTGCTTTCAGATTGAGTGGCTGGATCTGCCAAACCGGCTTGTGGCGAATGAAACCGCGAATGTCCTGGCGGCGGATCAACGGGATGTGCTCGCCGAATTTGTCCCGGTACAGCTCCAGCAGACGGCGGCGATGGTCGCCTTCCTCGCCCGCCATTTCGGTAAAAACGCGGGCGCTGCCGGGATATTCCTCACGCAATCCCTCGGCGATATCGAGGTAGATGCGACCGTCCTCTTCCTCGTTGGCGATCGCCAACGCCAGGATCTCTCGTTCGGTCAGGTCTGAAAAATCACGCATGGTGGCGAAATGTGACGGAGGCCGCGAACACGTCAAGGGACCAGGCGGGCCAGGAGACCGAGCGTCGGCTCCGCCGGCCTACCGCGGGGGCGTCCGCGGCGGCGGTTGCCCGGCGGCACCCTTTGCCTCCGCGCTTTTCCCGTCCCCCCGCTGGCCATCCCCAACCAGACCGTCGCGAACCCGTGCGTCCCCAGCCTGACCGTCCATCGGGGCGAGACCGAGCGTGGCATAAACACGCTTGCTCGCAGGCCACTGTCGCATAAGCGAATCGCGCTCCGTGTATCCCGCCACGCTCAGGCCCGCCAGGATCGCGAAACTGGCCGCCCAGGCGGCGGTGAGGAGACGATCGCGGCGGCGTATTCGGGGTGACAGGTCACCCGGTATGGAAAGCCTTTCGATCGCGGACAGCGGCGTGTCGCCAAACACTGTCTCCGGCTCCGCGAAGGGTTCACGGATTGGCGGCTCGTGGATTGGCTGCTCAGCCGCGGCGACATCCGGAACCTCGGCCTCGTCCGCGTCGACGGGCGTATCGGCTGCCACCTCCGCCAACGCGGGTTCCTCGACTGGCTCCGCCATCCAGTCATGCGCACACCGTGCGCACCGGACCGCCCTGGGCGGATCGAGCAATGCGTCGGGCACCTCGTATGTCGCCGAACAGGACGGGCATCGAATACGCATGTCTGACGGAGTCCTTGAAGTCTCAAACCGGACGCTCAGCGTTACAAGTGTGGCCGTTTCGCCCGGTATGCAACGGTTTGATTCATTTCAACGTGGTTTCAGATTTACTGGCCACGCAGTTGGAGGTGCGATTGCTTGTCGACTCGGTCTTTCCCAGTTCGCGCCCTTCGGCGCAGTCGGCGGCAAGCGCGGCCGCGCGCGTGTCGGACGCGGCCGCGGGTCGATCAGCCGACGCGGGAGCGGTTTGACCAGAGGCCTCCGTCGGACCAGCCCACATCAGGCTCCCCCCACTCGAAATACAGGGCGGCACCCAGCCCCAGCACCGCCAGGGCGATCCCGGCGGCCCAGAGCGTCAGCCGGATCGCGCGAACGGATCCGGAACCCGGCATCGGCATCGGCGGCGGCGCATAAGTGGGCCAGGCAAGCGAATGGCCTTCGTCGTCGATTTCGAAACGGGTCTCCTCAACCGGCGGCGGCGCCATTTCGACAACTGGCTCGGGTTCGCGCGAAATGGTCCAGTCAGCCTCGGACGGGTCAACGTCAGCCAGCGGCGGTTCGGGTTCCGTGCCGCGGTCCACGATCGCGTGCGTCAACGACGCAATCCGCCACGGTTCCAGGTCAGGCGGCGGGCCGCGCCCAAAGACCTGCGACGCCTGAACGATGGGCCAGTATGGCGGCGGCGGTCCGAGCGCACCGATGCCGCGGATGTTGACCGGAGCCGCCGGAGTGACTGGCGCCATCTCGACCCGCGGTTTTGCCTGCGGAGGAGCCGTCACAATGGGTCGATACTGTGGTGGAGGACCCATGGGGACCGCCGCGCGGTCAACCATCGCGTCGCCTTCCGGCTGCTTTTCGCCGCCGGCATTGAGCGCGGACGGGCCAGGCGTCGTATCGGGTGTCACCTCGAAAGGGGATCGGTGGAGCCCCGGACCCGAGGCAGGATGCACCGGTTGGATCACGTCAGGCGGCGGCTCGCGGGGCGCGGAGTTCGTATAAATTACCGACGGCGGCTGAGGCGCGGGCGATGCCGGTCCCGCTCTGATCTCCGACACGTCTCGCCGCGAAGCATCGCCTGGCCGGATCGCCGCCTTTGGCACGAACAGCAACCCGCATCGTCCGCACCGTGTACCGGCCACGGCGGCCGCGTCTGAGACCTGGCAGGCCGTCTCACAAACAGGGCAATGCAAACGCAACAAGGTCATTGATCGCCGCCGATCGCCCGATGGCGGTCCCGACACGGGACCGCTGTCATCCAATCAGTCGCTTAACACAAATAACCTGACAAGTTGATAACAACCGGACCAGAGCGGCGACCAATCGGGAGAGGTCTTCACAGCGGTCCACGGGACGATAATCAGGCTTCGTGCGCGAGACGCAAACCAGGATCCGGCCAGGTCATGGCGACAAGCTGGCCGGAGCCGGAAAGGGTCAACCACGCGGTTTTCAGATCCGGGCCGCCGAAGCAGATATTGGTGCAGAACATGTCCGGCATCGCGATCTGTCGAATGAGGCCGCCCCTCGGTCCGACCACGCTGACCGAGCCGTTCACCAGGGTCGCGACACAGACGTTCCCCGCGCCGTCGACCGCCAGGCTGTCGAACCGCTGGAATCCACCCAACCCCACCATCAACCGCCCGCCATGCGGGGACGGGAACGATTCCTTGCGCAGTACGCCCGGCGCCAACACATCGAAGGCCCAGAGCCGCGCGGTCTCGGTTTCGGCGACGTAGAGGGTCTTGCCGTCCGGCGACAGACCGATGCCATTCGGCGTCAGGATCGGATGCGCCACCTCGGTGATCTTCGACCCGTCCGCCAGCGCATAATACACCCCGCCCCAATCGCGATCCCGAGCGCGCGCCTTGCCGAGATCGGTGAAATAAAATCCGCCCAAACCGTCGAACACGATGTCGTTCGGGCCAAGCAGCTGGTGCGGCCCACAATGGTCATAGAGTACGGTCACCGCGCCGGTTTTCGGGTCCACCCGCTCGATCCGGCCGCCGGTATAATCAGACGCGGGACCCGCCGGCCGCAGCAGATTCAACTCCGTGCGCCACATGAATCCGCCATTATTGCAAACGTAGAATGCCCCATCCGGCCCGACCGCGAGCCCATTCGGTCCGCCACCAGTATGCGCGATGACCTCGGTCGAGCCGTCGGGTTTGACCCGCGTGACGGTCTGCCGCTCGATCTCCACCAGCACGACGGAGCCGTCCTTCATCGCCACCGGCCCCTCCGGAAACCGCAGCCCGGTTGCGATTGTCCTGATTTCGCTCATCGTCACGTTCCCTCTCGCGTTCCGCCGCGAACCTAGTACCCGGAACGGGCGACGCGCAACCTGCGGCACAATCGGGTGCTGTCCCGGTTTCCGTCAATGTCTCACCTGCCACTGCCATCGCGAGCACGGCAAACCGATAACGCGGGGAAACGCGGCTGTGCCGTGAGGTCGCTCAGCTGCTCCCCACGACAGGGTCAGACCAATGACAAACAATGCGGGCGCTTGTATGGTCTCGCTCGGATTGGGCTGTGTTTGTCGCGGTGGCCGCGCGCGGGCCGGCTCGACCGACAGCGGGACGCACGAATTTGTTCTTCTTTCATTGATCAAGACACGGGAATCGTGGAGTGATTGAAAAATGATCTGGATTCGATCAGCACGCCGATCCGCGGCGATTTCGGTTGGCATCCAGCAACCTGGCGAGACGGGGCCCGGTCGTCGTCACGAACTCGTTCGGCTGGGATGTCTGTTGTTCATTCTCACTTTGGCATGGATCGTCGCGGGCGCCGCGACGGAACGCGCTTCCCTGGCATCGATCGAGCTACCCAACCAGGACGTGTCGTTCGCGACAAAAGACGGATTGCTGACCGCGACGTTTTCTGAAACGACAGATGATGCCGCCCTGAACGCGGCGATACCCGCGCTGGTCGCCAAGGGCGTTCAGGCGGTCAGCCTGCGCGGCGCTCCGATTCGCAACATAAGACTTTTCGCGAATTTAGCCGGCCTCCGGACACTCGACATCTGCGGCACACAGGTGCGGGACGTCTCAGGACTCGCGTCACTGACATCTCTGCGGTCACTCAATTTGCAATTTCTGCCGATCAGCGATCTGAAGCCGCTTGCTCAATTGACCAACTTGCAGATTCTCAACATTGGTGGAACCGACGTCCACGATCTGACGCCACTCGCGGGCCTCACCTCTCTCCGAGAACTCGTCATCGCCGTCACGAAAGTCGCCGATGTGTCGCCTCTCGCGCCGCTGATCCAATTGACCTCGCTGGACCTCGGCAACACATGGGTCAGCAACGTTCGGCCGCTGTCTGGCATGGCGAATTTGCGCGACCTGAAACTCAACGGGACGCTTGTGGCCGACGTTCAACCTTTGAGCGGCATGGTCAGCCTGCGGACCCTCGATATCGCCGCCACGGGTGTCCGCGACATCAGGCCGCTCGCGCGCCTGTCCGAATTACGGGCGCTCAACATAGAAGGCACGCTTGTCGCGGACGTGAAACCGCTGGCCACGCTCACCGCCATGCGATCACTGGCACTTGGCGGCTCACTCGTGAGTGACATTTCGGCGCTCGCGCACCTCTCTGAACTGGCGATCCGAAGATGACGCGCGCGCTCGCGTCGTTGCGTGTTCGTCTGGCACGGAACGCCCAGGCCCGCGTCGTCGTCCCGTTGGGCCGTGCCGCGCTCTTGATCCTGGCGGCGACCCTGGGTGCGCTGATCCTGGGCGCACCGATACAAGCAGCACAGTCGAACCCGGCTTCGGCCGACTCCGTGTTAATCTGGAATGATCAGGTCAACCGCGCGATTCAGGAGACGTCGACCGACGCATTCAAGGCGTCGCGCGATCTGGCGCTCGAAAGCATCGCGGTTTTCGATACGATCCGTTCCATCAACGGCGGCCCGACCTTTCTGGTTCGTCTCCGTGCCCCGCACGACCTCGATCCCGGCATCGCGGCGGCCGCGGCAGCCCATGCGATGCTCAACCATTTGTTCCCGGTGAGACAAGCGGCCCAGGACGCGGCATTCGCTGCCTCCTTGGCGCATGAGCCGGCGGGACCGGCGCGCGATCGGGCGGCGGCCTTCGGAGCAGCAGTAGCCGACGCGGTGTTCGCCGTGCGGGATCGCGACGGATGGGATGCCGCGAGACGCGATGAAGCCGGTACCGCTCCAGGCCGATGGAGGCCTACCCCACCCGAATACCTGCCGCCGCTGGTTCCGCAATGGGCGGCGCTGGAGCCGTTTGCTCTGAACCGGCCCAATCAGTTCCGGCCAGACGGTCCGCCGGGCCTGCAAACGGCGAAGTTCCGGGATGCGGCGGCGTACGTGGCATCGATCGGCGGCGCGCGATCGATCGTGCGAACCGCGACCCAAACGGAGATCGCGCATTATTGGAGCGATGCGATCGGCACCTATGCGCCGGCGGGCCACTGGAATGCGATCACGGCAACTCTGCTCGCGCCCATGGACCTTGGCCTCGACGCCGAGGCTGAACTTTTCGCCGAGCTCAATGTCGCGTTGGCGGACGCGGGCATCGCTGTCGCGGACGCGAAATACACTTACTGGTTCTGGCGACCGATCACGGTAATCAGGGCGGCCGCCGCCCGTGCGCCCGCCGATCCGGACTGGTCGCCGCTGTTGGCGACGCCGAACCATCCCAGCTACATTTCCGGGCATTCCGGTTTTAGCGGCGCGGCCGCCGTCGTCCTGACCGCGCGGTTCGGCACGCGGCCGTTCAGTTTCCTCAGCGCCAGCGTCCCGGGCGTGACCCGCGGTTTCACCAGCTTTCAGCAAGCGGCCGAGGAGGCCGCGTTCAGCCGCGTGTTGGGTGGGATCCATTTTTCGTTCGACAACGCCGACGGACTGGCGACCGGCCGCGCCGTCGGGACCTGGACATTGTCGGCATTCCGCCGGATCGCCGCGGATCGAGGGCCGGTGATCGTGATGGATCGTCCGGCGAGCGACCCGATCAAAAACACGCACGGCCTGACGGGTTTCGCGTTGGACAATCATTCGCCGCTGAACATGGTCACGGTCAGGCAAGATGGTCGCGAGCCATTCAATGTCGCGGTTGACGATCGGGGGCGTTTCACCATACCGCCACGGCGTCTCGAACCCGCCGGCGTAACAAACCTGGTGATCGCGGTGCGCGGCGCGACGGGCCGAACGGCGACGGCTCGGTTGGTGATCGTCAACGCCGAGGACAACGGCGCGGTGACGGTCCCTGTTTCGGTCAAATAATCGGAGCGATCTCTTGCCTCCCGCGGTCGGCGGCACTCGATCATGGCCGGTTGCTCACTGACGCCGCCCGGGTTAGGGCTGAAACATCAAATTTTCTGACCCAGGATGTGCCGCCATGTTGAGACGGGTCGCGCTCGCCGCCGCCGCCACGCCGTTCCGATGATGGAGTCGGCGATTTGACGGCGTTGGGCCGGAACAGCCGTCCCGCGCTGCTCGCCCCTTTCCAGGTGCGTAATTTCCGCTGTCAGTTTCCGGCGGATATGCTGACATCCTGGGGGATCGAGATGGAGGTCCTGATCCTTGGTTGGTACATCCTGACCGAGACGGGATCGGTCCTGTTGCTGACGCTTTATAGCTCGCTGCAATATTCCGGCACGCTGATCGCGCCCTTGTTCGGCATGGCGGGGGACCGGTTCGGACATCGAAACGTCTTGTGCGCGATGCGGCTTTGCTACGCCATGCTGGCCTCGATGCTGATGCTGCTGGCGTTTACCGGCGGAATGCGACCGCTTTACGTGATGTTGATCGCCGGCGTGAACGGAGTGGTGCGTCCGTCGGATCTGGCGATGCGCCAGGCGCTGGTGGCGGACACCATGCCGAATGACCAACTGATGGCGGCGATGGGTGTGGCGCGCACAACCGCGGATTCGGCGCGCATCTTCGGCTCCCTGGCGGGGGCGTCCCTGGTGGCGTCGCTGGGGATCGGCCCGGCGTATGTCGCGGTCACGCTGTGTTACGGCGGCGGATTGTTTATGACCAGTTTGATTTCGAGCGGTAAACCCGGAGCGCCCGCGAGTACGCGAGGCAGCCTCGCGTTCCTGAAAGAAGTGTGGGAAGGCGTGACGTATGTCCGGCACAGACCGCTCGAGATGGCGGGCATCTGGGTCGCGTTCCTGGTCAATTTGCTGGCGTTTCCGGTGACGAGCGGGCTGCTGCCCTATGTCGCGAAGGAGGTCTATCACACGGACCAGACCGGCCTTGGCACCTTGGTCGCAAGCTTCGCCTTGGGCGCCTGTGTGGGTTCGCTGACGATCGGCTCCATCGGGCGTTTGCTGCGGCCCGCCCGGATGATGTTGATTTGCGCGGCGTTGTGGTTCGCGCTGATCCTGATTTTCGTGCAGGTCCCCAGCCCAGGGATAGGCCGAATCACTCTGGTCGTGGCCGGGTTCTCCCAGAGCATGAGCATGGTACCACTGGCGACGATGCTGCTGAAAAGTGCCGGCCCGAAGTTTCGCGGCCGGGTCATGGGCGTGCGTATGCTGGCGATCTACGGCTTGCCCATCGGACTGTTGGTCGCGGGTGTGCTGATCCCCTGGATCGGCTTTCGTGCTACCGCGTCATTTTATTGCTTACTCGGACTCGCGCTGATGGCGCTGATCGGCGTCCGATGGCGCGCGGCGATCTGGCCGCTCGAAGCGATCGGGAACCAGAGATGACCTACCCGTGCTGACGATTTCCGATGTCGGCCGCCGCTTTCCGACCGGAACCGAAGCATTGCGCGACGTCTCGCTGCGTCTGCACGACGGCGATTTCCTGGCGCTGCTGGGACCGTCCGGTTGCGGCAAATCAACTCTGTTGCGCCTGATCGCCGGACTGGATCGGCCTGATACCGGAACGTTACGCTGGGATGCCAGTGCGCCGCCCGGTCCTGGCGAAATCGGCTACGTCTTTCAGGACGCCACCCTGCTGCCCTGGGCTTCCGCCGCCGACAATGTTTGGTTGCCCCTGCGGTTGCGCGGGATCGCTCGCGACGCGGCCCAGAGGGATGTGACGACGGTATTGGACCGCGTCGGCCTGATTGGATTTGAGGCGGCGCGGCCCGCGCAACTCTCGGGTGGGATGCGGATGCGGGTATCGATCGCGCGCGCCCTGGTGACCAAACCGCGTTTGCTGCTGATGGACGAACCATTCGCGGCGCTGGACGAGTTCACCCGCCACCGTTTGCAGGAGGACTTGCTCAATCTCTGGCGTGACATCGGTTGCACCATCGTGTTCGTGACGCACTCCATCTATGAGGCAGCGTTTCTCGCCCGCCGGATCGTTTTGATGACGCCACGACCGGGGCGGATCGGACGGGAAATGGACTCGCCGCTGCCGCGGAGCGCCAATACCCGGCTCGATCCCGCCTATGCCGCATTGGTGACCGCGGTGTCGCGGGAGATGACCGCGTTGCTGGAGGCGCCATGAAGCAGCCCCTCAGCCCGCGCCAACTCGCGATCCACGCGTTTTTGCATCGGCCCGTGGCGGTGGCGGGCCTCGCGATCATCGTCCTGTTCGTCGCGGCGGCGGTACTGGCATCGGTCATCGCGCCCTACGATCCGATCGCCACGTCGTGGTCGGCGATCCGCAAGGCGCCGTCGACGGCACACTGGATGGGCACGGACGAGAATGGCCGGGACGTGCTGTCACGCGTTGTCTATGGCGCGCGGGCGAGTCTGATGGCCGGAGTCGTTTCGGTTCTGATCGCCGCCGGCATCGGCGTTCCCGCGGGACTGCTGGCCGGCCTCTCCGGACGCTGGATTGACGCCGTGTTGTCGCGCATCGTGGACGCGATGCTGGCCTGTCCGTTCCTGATCCTGGCCATCGCGCTGGCGGCTTTTCTGGGGCCGGACCTGACCAACGCGATGATCGCGATCGGCGTTTCCACCGCGCCGCGGTTCATGCGCGTGGCACGCGCGGCGACAATCGACGCCGCCAGCAATGATTACGTGGAGGCCGCCCGCGCGTTGGGCAATCCGCCGTGGCGCGTGGCAATGCGCCACGTACTGCCCAACATCGTGCCGCCGGTTCTGGTGCAGGGAACGCTCGCGATCGCGGCGGCGATCATCGCGGAGGCATCGTTGTCCTTTCTCGGTCTGGGCCAACAACCGCCGGAGCCGTCCTGGGGATCCATGTTGAACTCCGCGCAACGGTTCCTGTCGCAGGCACCGTGGCTCGCGGTGTTTCCGGGCCTGGCGATTTTTCTGTGCGTGCTGTCGTTCAACCTCGTGGGCGATGGTTTGCGTGACGCATTGGACCCAAGAGGCCGGCGATGATGCGCCTCGAGTCCATCATTCGGTCCGACCCCGATTTGATGGGCTTGCTGGAATATCTCCGCGAGATGGCACTGCCACAATGGCGGCTCGTCTCCGGCTGCCTGTACCAAACCGTTTGGAATGTGCTGACGAACCGGCCGCGCGGCACCGGGATTCAGGACTTCGACGTGATTTACTTCGATGCCGGAGACCTTTCGTGGGAAGCGGAAGACACGGTGATCAAACGCGCGACTCGTCCATTGCAGATACGCAACCAGGCCCGCGTGCATCTTTGGTATGAGCAGCATTTTGGCGTCCCTTATGCGCCGTTGGGCAGCGTGGATGAGGCATTGACCCGCTATCCCGTGACCGTTCAGGCGGTCGGTGCACGGTTGGAGGACGATGGCCGCCTGGACATCGTCGCGCCGTTTGGCCTCGACGACCTGTTCGCCATGGTGATGCGGCCCAATCCGGCGTTCGACCATCGTCCTCACGTTCGACGCGAAGGTGGCGCGCGCCTGTCGGATCTGGCCGGAGATCAACGTCATCAACCGAAAAGTCGAATGATCGCCCGGATCCTTTTTGTGGCGCTGCTTTGGCCGGGCCTCGTGTTCGCCGCCTGTTCGGTACGACAGCGCACCGTTGTGGCTTTGGATATCGTCGGCTCTGTCGTTCTGGTGCCGGTTGAAGTGAACGGTATCCCCGGCACGTTCATTCTCGATACCGGCGCGGCGCAGACCGTGGTCACACCCGATGCGGTAAGTCATTTCAGTCTCGCACTCGACGAGTGGACCGCGACCACGATGCACGGCGTCGGCGGGCTCGAGCGGCGGCGAAACGCGGATCCGCACTCGGTTGAGCTTGGCGGCGTCGCGTTGCATCGGCGAAGCCTCGCTCGGGACGCGACGTTGCGCGTGGCGACACTGGCGCGAAGTATGGTACGCGGCCAGCGGATTGACGGACTTCTGGGTCGCGATTTTTTGTCGCTGTTCGATCTCGATCTGGATTTGCCCGGACGGACCCTGGCGTTGTTCGACGTGCAAGACTGCTCCGGGCGGTTCCTGCCGTGGACCGACGCGTATCTGTCGGTTCCGGTCGAGAATCCGGCCGAGAGCGCGCTGGTGGTGCCGGTCGTGCTGGACGGTGTTCCGTTGCGAGCTTTGCTGGACTCGGGTGCCAGCCGGACCTTGGTGGCGGCACCTGGCATGGCGCGGCTCAGTCTGGGCCTGGAGCGGCTGCGGGGTGACCCGAGCCAGGTCGTCAGCGGGCTGGGGCCGCATACCGTCACAATGTGGCAACACCGATTTGGTGCACTTCGGATCGGTGACGAGACGTTCGCTCAGCCGATGTTTCTCGTGGCGCCGATTGAAATTCAACCGATCAGCGACATGCTGTTGGGCGCCGATTGGCTAATGCGCCACCGAGTCTGGATTTCTTACGCGACCAACCAACTTTTCGCCACGAAGTAGGAGCCCACGATGGGACTTGTCAGTTGGATCGTCCTCGGCCTGATCGCCGGATACCTCGCCCACCGCCTGATGGGCAATCGCGGCCAGGGCTTTCTGATGAATACCGTACTGGGCGTACTGGGCGCGGTGGTCGGCGGCGAGATCATGACCCAGCTTGGCCGGCATGAAGTCACCGGCCTGAACATCTACAGCATGGCGGTCGCCGTGGGAGGCGCGATCATCGTGTTGGCCATCGTGCAGGCGGTGCGTCGATAAAACACGCAGGCGGTGCGTCGATAACTCGCGGCGCTACTTCGACCGTGCGCTGCTGATTGCCTCCCACACGCGGCCAGGTGTCGCCGGCATGTCGAAGTGCCGAATGCCGAGCGGCGCCAGGGCATCGTTGACGGCATTCATCACAGCTGCCATGGCACCGACCGTACCCGCCTCGCCGACGCCCTTCGCGCCGATCGGGTTCACCTTGGTCGGCACCTCCCGCGTGGCCAAACGGAAATCCGGCAGATCATCGGCGCGCGGCATCTGGTAATCCATGAACGATGCCGTCAGCATCTGGCCAGAGTCGGGATCATGCACGATCACCTCGCCCATCGCCTGACCGATGCCCTGCACGACGCCGCCATGGATCTGGCCGGCGACGATCATGGGGTTGAGCACTTTGCCGAGTTCTTCAACGGCGGAATAGCGAACGATCTCGGTGACGCCGGTCTCGGGATCGATTTCGACCTCGCAAATATGCGTGCCATTCGGGAATGTCACCGCAGTGGCCGCGAATTCGCCGCTCTCGGTCAGTCCGCCTTCTTCGCCGGGCGGAATGAAGTTCGGATCGAACGAAGCGCGGCCGACACTTTCGACATCGACGGAACGGTCGGTGCCGGCGATGTGGAACCGCCCTCCCCGCAATTCGATATCGGTTACGGAGGCTTCCAGCAATTCGGCGGCCAGCTTCTTCGCCCGCTCAAGCACTTTGTCGACCGCCAGCATGACCGCGGAGCCACCGATGCACAGCGCGCCAGAGCCTCCGTTGCCCTTGCCCCACGGCAACTGATCAGTGTCGCCTTGTTCATAAAGGACGTTCTCCATCGGCACGCCAAACCGCTCCGAGACGATCTGGCAGAACGCCGTTTCCAACCCTTGGCCAACCGACATGGAGCCGGAACGCAAAATCAATTTTCCATCCTCGGCGAACCGCAATGTCGAAAGATCCTTCGCTGGGCGCAGGAACGGTCCGCCGGCGACTTCGATACAGTTGGTCAGGCCGATGCCGCGCAGCTTGCCTCGCGTTTCCGACTGCTTGCGTCTTGTCTCGAAAGTCTCCAGTTCCGCCAGTTCGGCGGCCTTGATCATGTTGCCCTCGAACTCGCCGCAGTCGTACAAAAAAGTCAGCGCGGTCTTATAGGGCATCGCCTCGGGCGGAATGAGGTTGATCCGGCGCAGTTCGTACGGCGAAATGCCACGCTCACGCGCCGCGACATCGATCAGGCGTTCGATGGCATAGGTCGCCTCGGGCCGGCCGGCACCGCGGTAGGCGGCGGTCGGCACGGTGTGGGTCAAAATGCCGCACACCTCGGCGGAGATGGCGGGAATGATGTAAGTGCCGGCGATACCGCCGACATTGCCGACCGGCCAGCCGGAACGGCCGGAGCAATACGCGCCCAGATTGGCATTCCAACGCAATTTCAGCGCGGTGAACTTGTTGTTCGCGTCCAGCCCCAGTTCGGCGACGATGCGCATTTCACGCGCCTGTTCGTCGGTGAGAAAGCCCTCGGTGCGCTCGCTGATCCAGCGCACCGGGCGGTTCAACCTACGAGCCGCCCATGCGACCAGGACGACCTCCTGATGCACGCCGGACTTCATGCCGAAGGAGCCGCCGACATCGCCGGGCAACACCCGTATATCGGTGGGCGGGATATTGAAGTTGCCGTTCGCCATGCCGTTACGCAGATTGAACGGCGACTGGTTGGACGCGTGCACCACCATGCGTCCGTCGGGACCGATTTCCGCCCATGCACCGCGGGGCTCCATGGTGTTGGCGGTAACGCGGGAGACGGAGGATTCGAGTTTCGTGACGTGCGCGGCGGTTTTGAGGTTGGCCTCGGTCGCCTCGACATCGCCGCGTTTCCAAAGGTAGCCGATATTATCGGGATATTCGTCCCAGACCGGTGGTGCGCCGGGCGCCATGGCCGCCACGGGATCGGTGACCAAAGGGAGTTCGCTGTAATCGACGGTCACCGCCTCGGCGGCTTCCAGGCCGGCGGCACGGCTGTCAGCCAGGACCAGGGCGATGGGTTCGCCCACGAAACGGACCCGGCCGCTCGCCAGCAATGGGCGGTCGGTCTTCGCGGACGGTCCGCCGTCGGGGCGAGGGAAGCCAATGCCGCCGGGAATTGGTTTGACATCGGTCAAATCGTCAGCGGTGTAGACCGCGACCACACCGGGCATACCGCGCGCGGCGGCAACGTCGATGTTGGTCACTTGCGCGTGCGCGTGCGGCGAGCGGACCAGAATCGCGTGCAACATACCCGGCCGCTGTGCGTCGGATGCGTAGTTGCCGCCACCGGTCAGCAAACGCTGGTCTTCGCGGCGACGGACCGATCGTGATTCCAAGGTGCTCATGTAGCCTCCTCCGTCACGTCTGCATGCCCCAGCGGCGCACCGTGCGATTTTCTATTGTACGGAAGATCACGTTCTCCACCAACAGCCCGATCATGATGATCGTGAGCAGGCCGGCGAAGACTTCCGGAATATCGAGTTGGTTCTTGCTTTCGAAGATGTACCAACCCAGGCCGCCCTTGCCGGACGCGACTCCGAAAACCAGTTCGGCGGCGATCAGGGTGCGCCAGGCGAAAGCCCAACCAATCTTTAATCCGGAGAGAATGGAGGGAAACGCGGCGGGGATCAGGATCTTGAAGACCAGACCCAGTCCGGAGAGACCGTAATTGCGGCCAACCATGCGGAGGGTGTTGGAGACGCCGCGGAAGCCGGCGTGGGTATTCAAAGCGACTGCCCAAAGCACCGAGTGAACCAGAACGAACACCAAACTGCCAAGGCCCAGACCGAACCAGATCAATGCCAGCGGCAACAGCGCGATCGCCGGCAGTGGATTGAGCATCGCGGTCATCGACTCAAGAAAATCGGTGCCGATCCGCGTGGTGATCGCAAGCACGGTCAGAATTCCCGCCAGAACCACGCCGGTCGTGAAACCGATCGCCAGCACCTGCAACGAGGCCAGGATCCGTTCCGGCAGCACACCGCTTTCCATCCCCTCCCGCCACGCCCGGAACGTGTCCGTCAATGTCGGTACCAGCAGCGGATTGTCGAGGTGTCGGGCGTAGCCTTCCCAAAGCAGCGCAAGCAGGATCAACAGCCCGGTCTTGCGCACCCAGCCGAGATTGTAGAGCCGTTCGAATGTCGAGAATTCCTTTTCGACAATGCCAAACTCATCGGCGCCGCTGATCTCGCGGACGACCTCCGGCCTGATCGCCATGTCAGACATGCGCTTCTTCCTCCACACGGTCGGCGAACAACATATCGTGGATGCGTTGTTCGAGCATCGCGACCTCTCCTGGATGCGCGGACGGGTCGAGACTGTTCAGTTCGGCTTTCACCTGGCCGGGATGCGGGGTCATCAGCAGGATCCGATTACCGATCTTGACCGCCTCCGGAATTGAGTGCGTCACGAACAATACGGTGAATCGTGTTTCCTCCCATAGGCCGAGCAACTCATCCTGCATGCGGCGCCGGGTCAACGCGTCCAGCGCGGCGAAGGGCTCATCCATCAGCAGGATGTCCGGTTCCATCGCCATGCCGCGAGCGATCGCAACGCGTTGCTTCATGCCGCCGGACAATGTGTGAGGGTAGGCGTCGGCGAACCGTGTCAGATGCACTTTCTCAATATAACGCATGGCCTGTTCATCGGCGGCACGGCCCTTCTGTTTGCCGGACGTTTCAAGCGCGAACACCACATTTTGACGGACTGTTTTCCAGGGCAATAGCTGATCGAACTCCTGAAACACCATCATCCGGTCGGGGCCCGGCCGGGTGATCCGCTTGCCCTTGAGGGTGATCTCGCCTTCGGTGGGCGCCATGTAGCCGCCAACGGCTTTCAGCAAGGTGGACTTTCCGCATCCGGAAGGACCGAGCAGGATGAAACGGTCCGATTGACGGATACTGAAATCCACGCGGTAGGTCGCCGTGATCAGGTGATCTCGGGTCTTGTAGCGAAGAGTGACGCCGCGCACATCAAGCAGCGGCGGCGGTTCGGTCTTGCCAGGCATGGTATCCCGCGAGTATGGCCAAAGCTCAGTCATACCGCCAGAACCCCGGTGCGGCCAAGGAGGGAACCAATCATGTCCGATCAGCTGCGCGCCATCCTGCGCAACCACATGAAGGAAAAGCTCGCCCGCGATGAGGTCGTGGCATCGATGACGGTACGCTTCGCCCGCTCCATCGAAATCGCGCAAATCGCCAAGACCGCTGGATTTGACACGCTCTATGTCGATATGGAGCACAATACGCTGTCCGTCGATGCGACGTGCCAGATCTGCATCGCGGCGCAACAGATCGGCATCACGCCGCTGGTGCGGGTGCCGGCGAACACGCCCGATTATATTTGCCGGGTGCTGGATGGCGGCGCGATGGGCGTGATCACGCCGCACGTCCGCTCGACCGCCGAGGCGCGGGAGATGGTGCAATTGGTGAAGTTTCCGCCTCTGGGCGGCCGGTCCGCCGGCGGGGCGCTGTCGCAGTATCAATATCGCAGCTTCCCGATCACCGAGACGAACGCGGCGATGAACGACGCGACCTCTCTGGTGTTGATGCTGGAAACGGTGGCGGCGCTGGAAAATGTCGAGGAGATCATCGCCATCGATGGTGTCGACATGATGATGATCGGCAGCAACGATCTGTGTGGTGAGATGGGCATTTCCGGTCAATACGACCATCCGAAACTGGAAGCCGCGTTTCAACGGGCGATCGCCGCGGCACGCAAAGTCGGCAAGCACATCGGTGTCGGCGGCCTCGCGGCTCGCAACGATCTGGTGACGAAGTTCGTGCAAATGGGTGCGCGTTACGTCTCGACCGGGACAGACATGTCGTTCCTGATGTCAGCCTGCGTGCAAAAGGCGAAGTTCGTGCGAGACATCAAGGTTTAGAACGTCCCCAGTCCCATGATCCCGTCGGCGACATCGAAGTCGCCGACGATCTTCTTGCCGATCAGGTCGCGCAACGTCTCCGACGCACCGCCGCCGATCGAGCCATAGCGTGCGCCGCGATAAAATCGCGATACGGGGAACTCGTCGGTGAATCCGAAGCCGCCGTGCACCTGGACGGCCTCGCTCGTAACCCGCAACGACATTTCGTTGCAGAAGATTTTCGCCGCCGCCGCCATGAACGGGTCCGGGAACGGGTTGGCGGTCAGGCAGGCGCGATACAGCAGACCACGCGCGGCCTCGATATCCTTGAACATGTCGGCGAGCTTCCAGCGGATGCCCTGGAAGTCGGAAATCGGCTTGCCGAAAATGGTGCGTTCGCGGACATAGTTCACCGCTTCGTCAAACGCGCCCTCGGCGAGGCCAAGGGAAATGGAAGGGTTCAGGCAGCGTTGCGTATTGAACGCACTCAACAGCCGGCGAAACCCGTCTTCCTTGATCACGAGATTTTCCAGCGGCAACTCGCAATCGTTGAACTGGATTTCGTGCAGGTTCTCGCCGCCCATGGTGTGATAGGTGCCGGTCACCTCGAAGCCTTTGGTGTCGGGCTCCAGCAACACACAGCCGATGCCTTCGCGGCCCGGCTTGCCGTCGATCCGGCTGAACACCACGAACATGCCGGCCTCTTTGGCACGGCTGATCAGAGTTTTCGTGCCCTTCAGGATGATCCGATCATCGAGTACGCGCGTGTTGGTGCGGTAGTTGGCGACATCGGTACCGGCATGCGGCTCGGTCATGCACACCGCGAGAATGCAATCGCCGCTGACCACGCGTGGCAAAATCCGTTCCCGAATTGACGGAGGCGCGTAACGGGCGATCACCCGTGTTTGCACGCCCGCCTCGCCCAATACCGCCATCGCCGTCACGTAGTCGACCTTGGCGATTTCTTCCAGAATTAGCGCGGTGTCGAGGATCGGCAGGCCGAGACCGCCGTATTCCTCGGGCACCGACATGCCGAGCACGCCCAAATTGGCCAGTTTCCGCATGTTCTCCCACGGAAATGTGCCATCCATCCACCGATGCGCATTCGGCTTGAATTCGGTCTGCGCGAGTTCCCGCACCGAGGCAATCATTTCGCGCTGCTGCGTGCCGATCTGAAATTCCATTTTTCCGCGGCCCTTTATCCGATTACGCGGTTGAGGAAGGCATCCATCTTCGCCGCCGCGGCCTTCGACAGATCATTCGGGAACAGCGTGAACCCGTGCGCGCCGCCAGGATAGATCGCCAGCTCGGCCTCGTTGCAGGCCGCGATCCACCGAGCGTGCATGAACAACGTATCGTCGAGCAGCGCATCCTTCGTTCCGACACTGAACAGCGCGGGACAAAGACCTTTCAGATCGCCGTGGAGCGGCGAGATATCCGGCACAAGCCGGTCCGTGATCGTCGGAAGAAACGCATTGGCGAACTGCTGGATATCGATCGTCCGCAAGATCAGCCGCGTATTACCAAACTGTCGTTGACTTGGGGTCAGGCTCATATCAAAGACGCCGTAAACCAGATTGGCGCCGCGGAATCCGGTATAGCCGTAACGATCGCGCATCCGCAGCACGGTGACCGCCGACAAGTGGCCGCCCGCCGATTCGCCACCGATCGTCAGCGCGTCAGAGCCAAACTCTCTCTTGCCGTTTTGCACCAGCCACGCGGCAGCGGCCTCGCAATCGTCCGGGCCCGCCGGATAAGGATGTTCCGGCGCCAGCCGATATTCCACGCTGACCACGGCCTGACCAGTGTTGTCGGCGATGCGTTCCAGCATTGGGTCCTGCATATCGGCACCGCCAAGCACCCAGCCGCCGCCATGGATATGCAAATAGATCCCACGAGGATTGACCGGGGCGATCACCCGCAAGGGAATTTCATTGCCGTCCTTGCCGTTGATCGTGATGGTCCTTGCGCGAGACGACATCACCGGGGCGGGGAACGGACCTTCACCGCGCCGACGTGCCGCGCGAAATGCCTCGGCGCCCAGTACCCACCACTCGGGGAGACCGGTCAGCAATTTGATCATCTGCTCATTGAGTTGCGCGGTGGCGGGATCAATCGCCTCAGCGCGAAACAGGGCGGGATCGAACGGGTGCGTGTCGGTCATGGCAGTCCTCCTGCGCGCACCTTTTCCAACGCTTTCCAGTCGAAGGCAACGCCATGGCCTGGCGTATCCGGCGCGAGAGCCACCCCGTCCCGAATGACGATCGGGCGCTCGATATAGCGATCGAGGCCGAAGCCGTGGACTTCGAGGTAAGAACGGTTGGGAAGCGCGGCGAGCAAATGCACCGTCAGATCGTGCGCGCCATGCGAAGTAACGGGCAGATTGTAAGCCTCGGCCAAATGCGCGACTTTCATGAACACCGTGATGCCGCCGCAATTGGTGACATCCGGCTCCGGGAACGTTACCCCACCGGCGGCGATCATCTGGGTAAACTCGTGCAATGTGTGCAGGTTCTCTCCGGTCGCGATCGGCACGCCGCCTTCACGCACGATGCGGGTATGGCCGGCGACATCGTCGGGGATGGTCGGTTCCTCCAGCCAGGTCAGATTGCTGTCTCGGAACGCGCGCGCGGCACGGATCGACTCGTCCACGGTCCAGCGCATGTTGGCATCCGCCATCAACGGAAAGTCGGCGCCGAGATGGGCGCGCATCGCTTTCACCCGTTCGGCGTCTTCCGAAAGGCGGCCGCGGCCGACCTTCATCTTGATCGCGCGGAACCCTTTGCCCAGGTTGTCGTCGGTCTGCTTCAGCAACGCGTCGAGCGTGAATTCGAGATCGATGCCGCCGGCGTAACAAGGTACCGCCGGATCGAAACCACCCAAAAGACGCCACAGCGGAACGCCAAGCCGTCGGGCGAGCAGATCGTGCAGCGCGATGTCGGCGGCGGAGACGGCGAGACTGACCGAGCCGCCGCGTCCGCCGTAATGCAGTCGCCACCACATCTTATTCCAGAGCGCTTCGATCAGGTCAGCATCGGCGCCGATCAGGACGGGACGCAGGCCGTGATCGATCAGGGCATGGACCGCGGCCCCGCCCGCCCCGGTGGTATAGGTGTAGCCGACACCCTCCACGCCGGCCTCGTCTCGCAGGCGGACCGTCACCAGTTCAAAATGCGTCATCGTGCCGTGGGTCGAATCCGACAGCGGCACGGGCAGTTCGATCCGGAACAACGCGGTATCAAGCGAGGCGATTTTCATGGCTGGTCTCCGATCCCGGCAGAAAGATTGCTCCGGTTCCCGGGACGTGGGAAGCTACCGGCCAGTAGCAATCGGAGACGACGGATGAAGTTTGGTATCTTCTACGAATTGCAATGCCCTCGGCCGTGGGAACAATTCACCGAGCGGGACCTGTACCAGAATGCCCTGACGCAGGTCGAACTGGCGGATAAACTGGGGTATCATTACGCCTGGGAAGTTGAACATCACTTCCTGGAAGAATACTCGCACTCGCCGCAGCCCGAGGTGTTTCTCGCCGCCGCCAGCCAGCGCACCAAGAACATTCGGTTGGGGCACGGCATCATCCAGTTGACGACGAATCACCCGGCCCGCGTGGCGGAGAAGGTCGCGTGCCTGGACCTCGTCAGCAACGGCCGCGTCGAATTCGGCATGGGCGAAGGCGCCAGCATCACCGAGCTTGGACCGTTCGATCGGCCGATGGAGGAAAAGCAGGCGATCTGGGAAGACGGCGTGCGCTGCGTGCTGCCGATGTTCAAGGATGGCGGCTGGGAATATGACGGGCCATACTTCAAGTTCCCGCTGCGTAACGTGCTGCCGAAACCGATCCAGAAACCGCATCCGCCGTTGTGGGTCGCGTGCTCACAACTGGAAACGATCGAGCTGGCGGGACGCTGCGGGATCGGCGCGCTCGGGTTCCAGTTCCTGAGCGCGGAAATGGCGCACGCCTGGGTGCACGCCTACTACAACAGCTTCACGCGGCGGCAGCAGAAGCTGGCGGACTATCAGAGCAACTGTAACATCGCGATGGTCAGCTACTTCATGTGCGCCGAAACCGACGAGGAAGCGCGCCGGCGCGCCGATGGGGTGACGTTCTTCCAGTTCTCGCTGGCCTGGTACAGCGGCTCACGCAACCGCGAGCGGCCGCCGCCAGGATCCGTGAACCTCTGGGACGAATATGAGAAATGGAAACGTGCCAACCCGGAACTGGCGTATAAGGCGCTCACCGGCGGGTTGATTGGGTCACCGGAGACAATCCGGCGGAAGCTGCGGCGGTTCGAGTCGTCCCACGTCGATCAGATTATTCTGCTCAACCAGGCGGGGAAGAACACCCACGCGCATATTTGCGAAAGCCTGGAACTGTTCGCCAAGGAAGTCATGCCCGAGTTCGTCGGGCATGAGCCGGAACATCAGGCCTGGAAGCAAAGCGTGCTGGACGGCACGACGGTGCTCGATGAACTCGATACGACGCCGTATAAGGAACGCGCCGGCGTCGGCAAGGGCGTGGCGATCTCCAAACTGGCGCAGGTCGGTGCCGAAGCGGCCGATTAGTTCAACGTGATATCCAGCCAACCGCGCGGGTCAAACCGCGCGGTTTCTTCATTCCGTATCAGCACCGTCGTGGTATCCGACTCGATAATCACTGGGCCGGTCAATGTCTGGTCAGGCGCGAGCGCGGAAAAATCGTAGACAGGCACTTCAATCCATCTGGTCAAGAAAACCTGACGCCGCGCCTTCGCGAGCGCCGGCGATGCGGCGGCATCGCGCGTCGCGACCGGCGCGGAGGGTAGCCGGCCAATCACCGACACGCCCGCATTGACCAGCACGACATCCTGATCGCGCAGCGCGTACGTGTAGAGCCGTTCGTGCGCGGCATGGAATGCGTCCTCGATCGCTTCACGCGTGCGGGCGACACCATCGAGCGGCACGTTGATTTCGAACACCTGCTCCCCATACCGCATGTCGGCGGTGTGACGGATCATGATTTCGCCATCGAACCAGGACAGCCGGGCGCGACCCTCCTGTTCCATCTCCGCGAAGGCCGCGTTGAGATCCGCGATGTCGAGGCCGCCGGACTGGCTTTGGCCGCGGGTCAGTTCGACCCGCAGATCGGTGTTCAGCATGCCCCAGGCGGACAGCACCGCGGCGGCGATCGGCACGACGACGCGTTTCACGCCCAGTTCGCCGGCGACGGCTGTGACGTGCAGGCCGGCCGCTCCGCCAAAGGCGAGCAGCGCGTGGCCTCGTGGATCGACGCCGCGACGGACCGTGGCGACGCGCACGCCATCGGCCATGCGCGTGTTGACCAGACGGTGGATGCCGCCGGCCGCCTCGGCCACGGTCAGACCAAGCCGGTCGGCGAGCCGTTGCACCGAAGCGGTGGCCGCGTGACGATCCAACGACCGGCGGCCGCCAAGGAAATTCGCCGGATCAAGATAACCGAGCACGAGATTCGCATCGGTGACCGTTGCCTCCGTACCGCCTTGGCCGTAGCAGGCCGGCCCAGGATTGGCGCCGGCGCTTTCAGGGCCGACCGCCAGAAGGCCGGCGGCGTCGACTTTCCCGATCGATCCGCCACCCGCGCCTAACGTTACGATATCCAGGCTCGGCAGTGCGATCCGGGCGTTCGCGACCGTTTTGCCGTCGGACAATGTTGGCTGCCCATCACGAACCAGCGCGATATCGGTGGAGGTGCCGCCCATGTCGAACGCGATCATATCCTTGGCGACGCCGTCTCGTGACAACGCCACCGCCGCCGCGACCCCTCCCGCGGGTCCGGATAAAGCCGTTCCGGCGGCGAGACGGGTTGCTTCCGCGACGGTGGCGACACCGCCATGGGACAGGATGACGAGCAGCTCACCGCGGTAACCCGACTCCGACAGACGGTCGCGCAGACGATGCAGATACGTATCGATGACCGGACCGACGGCGGCATTGGCGACGGTCGTGGAAAAACGCTCAAACTCCTTGATCCGCGGCAGCACGTCGGAGGACGTAGTCACATATGCGTCCTGCATCCGTGTCCGAACAGCGGCGGCGGCAAACTGTTCGTGCTCCGGGTTGCGCCACGCGTGCAGGAAGCAGATCGCCACGGCACGCACGTTTTCCTCAGCCAGACGGGCAATGGCGCGATCAAGCGAGGCCTTGTCCAATGCGATCGCCACCGTTCCGTCGGGGCGCATCCGTTCCCGCACCGGCAGCCGCAAACGCCGCGGCACGAGCGGCGTTGGTGGTGCCATCCGCAGATTGTAGCGTTCCGGCTTCAGGCCCTCGCGCATTTCTATGACATCGCGATGGCCCTCGGTGGTCAGCAGTCCGACGGGCGCGGTCTTACCTTCCAACAAAGCGTTGGTCGCGACAGTCGTTCCATGCACAATCCGAGAGGTTTCCGCCAGTAACGCGGCGGTGGCCAAACCCAGTTGCCGCGCGGCCAACACGATCCCCTCAAGGACACCATCCGACTGATCCGCCGGGGTCGTTGCCGCTTTGGCGATGATCGTCTGGCCATCCGGGCTCGCGACGACGATGTCGGTGAACGTGCCACCGACATCGATGCCGATCGTGAAGCTCATGCCGCGACCTTGACCAGTTTCTGCAAGCAGCGAATGTGTTTTGGTTTTGGTTGGTTTGGATACGATCGCGACCAGGATGTCTGCGCGACCTCACCCACATAAATATCGCCGTGCGAGTCCACCGCGAGACCATGCGGTGAAATGAACTGGCCGGGACCGCCACCGCGCGCCGGATCGGCCTGAACGCGAGCAACCAGGTTGCCCTTCAGATCAAGGATGCTGAGCCGGGGCCCAATGTTCGGCAGATCGATATTGACCGGCAGATGCGGCCCGATCTCACCGATGAAGCAAAGTGGGCATTGACCGCCGGTCATGAACAATCCGCTTGGCCTGTGCAGATTGTTCCACTGGGTCTCATACTTGCCATTGCCGTCGAACACCTGAACCCGGTGATTTTCCCGGTCGGCGACATAGACCCAGCCGTCGGCATCGCAACAAATATTGTGCGCGATGTTGAACTCTCCGGGCAACGTGCCCGGCGCACCCCAGGAAAACAGCAACTTCCCGTTTGGCGCGTATTTATGCACGCGGGAGTTTCCGTAACCATCCGAAACGTAAAGGTCGCCGGCCGGCGACAGCGCGGTATGCGTGCAGCGATTGAACGGGATGCCGCTCATATAGGGCGCCGGTTTACCGGGAACACCGATCTCCAACAGCACCTTACCCTCGAGCGTGCAGTGGCGCACCGTGTGGTCGCCGTCATCGGTCAACCAGATCGTGTCATCCGGGGCCATATGGACGCCGTGCGCGCGATGGAAGATGTCCTCGCCCCAGGACTTCAGAAAGTTGCCCTCGCGATCGAGGACGACCATTGGGTGCGCTCCGCGATTGAAGCAATACACCCGATCCCCGCGGTCGACTCCGACGGCGGCGACATCGCCGAATTCCCAACCATCGGGGAGTTTGGCCCAGTTTTCCTGGGGGCTGTAAACGTGGTCGCCGGTGCCGATTTTCATGGTCATGGTTTCCTCCTGTCAGGTCAGGCCTTCCGCGGTGTCGCGCGCACGACACGCGGGGTCGCGCCGCGCCGGATCACCCCAACCGCCACCGCCACCGGACAGCACGTGGATCACGCTGCCAGGCGGTACCGGCACGTTGATTTCTTTGCTTTTCAGTTTCCTTGGAGGTCCATCCGGCGGCAGCAACGTGTAATCGTGTGGCGCCCCGTCGTGGCCGCCAAGAATGCCCCGCGCGCCATGCACGATGCCCTCACCCGCGGTGTTGGCCATCGCCACGCCGTCGGTTTCAACCCGCAACCGCATATCGCCGCCATAGCCGCCGCGAAATTGCCCGTCGCCGGCCGAGCCTGGCCGATATTCATGCGTTTCGAACACCAGCGGAAACCGGCTTTCCGCCACCTCGATCGAGCCGAACTTGATGCCGCCGGCGGAATGCCACTCACCAATAGTGGAATACCCATCGCCGGCCGACGATCCGCCACCACCTGGGCGGGCCTGAAACATGTGCCAGATGAAACGGCGCCCAGTACGTGGATCGGCGCCATTCAACGCGATCCGCAGCCGCCGTCCCCAGCCTCCCATCGCGCGCTCCGGACACGCCTGGGACAGGGCGACGATGATCGCCTCGATGATCTCGTTCGAGCAATGACTGGTGCACATCGTGACCGGTGCACCCTCGCGCGCCCAAACGATGGTTCCTTCTTTAAGCACCACCTTCAACGGTCGCAGCGCACCGTCGTTCTTGGTGATATCAGCGTCGAGCAAAAACGCGAACGCCATCGCCACCGCGGACTGCGTGTTGGCGTGCGAGGAATTGATGAACCCGGTCACCTGCGGGTCCGAGCCGCTGAGATCGACCGTGACGTCGCTGCCTTGCTTGGTGACATGGGCGCGGATGACGATGTTGGTCTTGTCGAAACCATCGTCGTCCAGCACCGCCTCACCGTCGTAAACGCCATCTTTCCAGGTGGAGACAATGGATCGCGCGTGACGTTCGGCCGCGTCGAGCATCGCCTCGACAGCGGCTTCCAGCACCGGGGCACCAAATTCCGCTATCACCGATGTCAATCGTTGGTGGCCAAGGCGCGCGGCACCAATCTGCGCCGCGAGATCGCCGCGGAAGTCTCGGGGATGGCGAACGTTCAGTGCCAGCATTTCCAGCAGATCTTCGCGCAAGACGCCGTTCTCGGTCAGGCGCATCGGAGGAATGCGCAAGCCCTCGTGCCAGATTTCCGTGGCGGCGGGGTTGTAAGCGCCGTGCGTGGCGCCGCCGATATCGGAATGATGCGCGCGCACAACGGACCAGAACAGCAAGTGCCCGTCGGCGAAGACAGGAACGAACGCGGTCAGGTCGGGCAAGTGTGAGCCGCCGCGATACGGGTCGTTCAGCAGATACACATCGTCGGGCGCCGGGTCCGGGAACCGCGCGGTCAGCGCCTTCGCGGCCCACGACATGGCGCCGACATGAACAGGAATGTGATCCGCCTGCGCGACAAGCCGACAGTGACGGTCGATCAACGCGATGGAAAAGTCGCGTGACGAATTCAGGATTTGCGAATAGGCCGTGCGCAGCATCGCCTCACCCATTTCCTCGGCGATGGCGTTCAACCGGTTTTGCAGAACGGCGACGGTGATTGGATCGGTCATGATCAGATGGTGCCGGATTTGGCCCCAAGGGGGAAGGGTCCGGGAACGGCGGCCGCCTCTTCCCAAAACAGGCGCGGTCAGGCGATAAGCGTCCGTGACGAAACGTTATAACGTTCCAAAATGGGGCGGACCGGGGCCGCTACCCGACACCGGGCTGGCCGCGGCGGTTGGCGCGGTGCGGGAAAGTCGCGTCCCCCTGTCCTACCAGCGCAACCGGCACTTTGGGTTCGGCGCGGCATCGATCCTGCTGCACATCGTGGCTGTCGCGGGTTTGGTGATGGTGGTGACGCCGCCTCTGGTGCCGGCGCCCCCCGATCAAACGCCGATTGAGTTGGTGTTTGAGCAGCCAGCGTCGCCTCTGGCGCCTGTAGCGCAGCCCTCGCCACCGGCGCCGTCTGAGCCGGCTCCACCGCCGGAGCCGGCACCAATTTCACCACCGCAACCGAAAGCGGTTCCGCCACCGGAACCCACGCCGCCACCGCTGGAACCTGTTCCATCACCTCCACCGGAACCCCCCCCTCCCGCGCCGCCGGAGCCCGCGTCGATCCTGCCTCCGCCACCAAAACCGAAGCCGCCGCCGGTGAGACGGCCGCCGCTCAGGCCGGTGGAACACGCGCCCGCGGAGATGCCGATGCCGCCGGCCGAGGCGTTACCTCGGTCCACGGTGACCGCTCCGCCGGTTCCGGTCGCGCCGGTCGTGGATCCACGTTGGGCAGCCGCGGTCTCGGGTTGGTTGTCATCGCGGAGGACTTATCCGGAGGAGGCGCGACGGCGTGGCGACGAAGGCAACGTGTCGGTACGTTTCACCGTCGATCGCTCAGGCCGCGTGGTGGAGGCGGCAATTGTCGCGGCCTCGGGCTCCGCGCTATTGGACGATGCGGCACTTTCGTTGTTGCGACAGGCGGTGTTTCCGGCGTTTCCGGCGGACATGACTCAGGCGCGGGTAACGATCACGACAACGATACGATATTCATTACGGTAGAGGTGCTGGAGTTGCACCAGTACGCTTCGCCTCTGACTCGCCGCTCACGCAATCCAGGGTGCGGGTACGGATCGCCGAGACCGGCCCAGGGATGTTGAAGAAGCAACGCCGCCAACCTGAACGGCACAGGCGCTATTCGGCTGCCTCGCCCAAAACCTCGAGCATACCGGTTGGCAGGCCATCGATGCTGACGGTGTTCTTTTCCCGCCAATATTCCCTGATCCCGTCGTCACCTTTGCGCAAAGCCCAGTTCTTTAATGTCTGGCGTTCTGCTTTGTAGTCGTAGAGGGGCACCGAATAACCACAGGACGTTTGCACCGACTCCACATCCAGCACGACGATTTGACACGCACCCGGCGGTTCCTCTCCACCGAACACTGTCACCAGCAGCTTCGCATACTCATCGCTACCATGCGGCAACGACCTGCCGCGCCCGTAAAGCCGGAGGATCATCGGCGGGCCGTCGAACGCGCAGAACATGATCGTCAGGCGCCCGTCGCCACGGAGATGCGCCGCCGCCTCATTACCGCTGCCGGTCTGGTCCAGATAAGCGACCGCGTTTGGACCGATTACCCGGAAACTGTCCGAGCCTTTGGGCGACAGATTGATCCGCGAATCCGCGGTCGCGGAGGCGGTGAAGAAGATGTGCTGCCGCTCGATGAATTCGCGTAACGGCGGCTCGATCTCGGAGAACATTTTCGACATGTCAGTGCCTCACCCAGCAAGTACTTAGTAACCCAGCGCCAACCCGTCCTTGCGCGGCTCAGACCCGCCAACGAGGCAACCCCGATCGCGGTCCATCCAGATCGCCTGACCGCCGCCGTGCGGCCGCTCGACGAGCTCCGGCACGTGGCCCAGAGCCGTCAACCGCGCAACGACATCCGCCGGGATACCACGCTCGACCTGCAACTTGCCCTTCAGCGGCAGCAGCCGCGGCAGATCGATCGCCTCCTGAATGTCCATGCCATATTGCAGGAAGTTGGTCAGGAACCAGGAGTGTCCCATTGGCTGATAATGTCCGCCCATCACGCCGTACGGCATCACCGCCTGGCCATCCTTGCCCACCATCCCCGGAATGATCGTGTGCATCGGACGCTTGCGCGGCGCGATGCAGTTCGGATGCCCCCGCTCCAGCCGGAAGCCAAAGCCGCGGTTCTGCAGCATGACGCCAGAGCGTTCCGATAAAATGCCCGAGCCGAAACCCTCGAACAGCGAGTTGATGAAACTGCACGCGTTGCCGTCTTTGTCGACGACGCACAGATACACGGTGTCCTTGTGCGGCGGCATCAGTGCCTCACCGGCCGCCGGCAGGTTCACCATTGCCGCGTCGTCCTTGATGAGCGCGCGGCAGGCATTCAGATAATCGCGGCTCAACAGTTTCGCGACCGGTACGTCCACCTGCGACATATCGGCGACGAACGCATCGCGGTCGCGGTAGGCCAGGCGCGCGGCCTCGGTATGGCGATGCATGCGGATCGCACCCATTGGGCCGTCGGGGGCATCGCCGAGGCCCTCCAGCATACCGAGTATTTGCAGCACCAGGATGCCCTGCCCGTTGGGCGGGATCTGATACACGTCGTAGCCATTCCATTTCAGCGTGATCGGCTCGACGAAGTCCGCGTTGGCGAGGCCGAGGGCGAAATCCTCCTCGGTATGCAGCCCGCCATGCTTGCGCAGGGTTGCGACGATGTCGGCGGCGATGGGCCCTTCATAGAACGCGCGGGCACCGTGCCGGGCGACGGAACGCAACGTCTCCGCCAGCCCCGGCTGGACGAACAAGTCGCCGGCTTTGGGGGCCGATCCGCCGGGCAGGAAATGGAACGAGCCGTTCTTGCGCAGCTTCTCTTCCAGCCGCTTCCAGTCCCAGGACACCTTTGGGTGCACCGGCCAGCCTTCTTCGGCATAGCGGATCGCCGGTTGCAGCAACTCGTCGAGACCCTTGCGGCCGTGGGCATTCAACAGTGTCTCCCAGGCGTTGATCGCGCCTGGCACGGTCACCGCATGGGCCGAGGTGTTGACGATCGCGTCGATCCCCGCCTTTTCGTACCAGTCGATTGTCGCGGCGGCGGGGGCGCGGCCGGAGCCGTTGAGGCCAATGACCTTGCCCGTCCCGGCGGGCGCATAAAGGCAGAAGCAGTCGCCACCGATGCCGGTCGACTGCGGCTCGATCACGCACAGCACCGCGCAGGCGGCGACCGCGGCGTCGAGCGCGTTACCGCCCTCGCGCAACACGTCCAGCGCGGTCAGCGTCGCCGCCGGCATCGAGGTGGCGGCCATGCCATGAGTGGCATAGACCGGGCTGCGTCCGGGAAACTGGAAATCGCGCATCAACGCTCCTCTGGGTGCTAAAGGTCTCTGCCCCCATTGGGGCTCTGTCCCCCAAAGGGGCCTTTTCATAGTATGACGCCTGGATGGCAGCCTGACAAAAGTTTCGTATGGAAGGTCGCTCCTGGAGGATCAACGCATGGCCGGCACCATCACTTTCGCGGACTTTGAGGCCGTGGACATTCGGGTCGGCACGATCATCGACGCCCAACCGTTCCCGGAGGCGCGCAAACCCGCGATCAAGCTGACGATCGATTTCGGGCCCGAGATCGGGGTGAAGACGTCGTCGGCCCAGTTGACTGTGCATTACCAGCCCGACCGGCTGCTGGGGCGGCAGGTCTGCGCCGTGGTCAATTTCCCACCCCGCCAGATCGGTCCCTTCATCAGCGAAGTCCTCACATTAGGCATGCCAGACGCGGACGGCGCAGTGGTCCTGGTGGCGCCCGACTTCAAGGTGCCCAGCGGCGGCAAACTATTCTGATGGCAACGCATTATCTGACGGTATCGTGGGACGAGTTCCATCGCGACGCACGGGCGCTGGCCGAAATCCTGGCGGGCCGGGGCTCCTGGCACGGCATTGTCGCGATCAGCCGCGGCGGCCTGGTGCCGGCGACGATCATCGCCCGCGCGCTGAACATCCGCGTGGTTGAGACGGTGTCCGTCGTCGCATACGACCAGGCCTCCCTGGGCGAGGAAGAAGTACTGGGCGAGCCCAAGGTGACGAAGTTGCCGGAGTTCGCGGGCGACGGCGAGGGGTTTCTGATCATCGACGATCTGGTCGATACCGGAACGACCGCGCGGGTGGTGCGGGGGCTGCTGCCCAAGGCCCGCTTCGCCTGCGTTTATGCCAAGCCGGCGGGACGTGGGCTCGCCGACGATGTGCTGAAGGAGGTCAGCCAGGACACCTGGATCGTGTTGCCGTGGGAGCAGGTCTGATGGCCGCTCACACCAGACTACATCGGGCGGCGTGATCAACTGGGTTTTGTCCCCGCGGGAAATTCAGGTCGGCCAGATCCTGGTCGGGGTCGCGACGGCGATATTCATTGGCCTTCGCTTCGTACCGCAACGGTACCGCCAACGAATCGGGATCGCATTGACCGTCTGCTACCTGCTCGGGGTCGCCGCGTTCGTGGTTTACCTCGTGGTGCGGTGACCGGGCATCCCCTGCCGCCGCGCGCGCAATCTTGATCGTCAGGCTGGCCGGGGCCATCTTGCCGCCATGGACCTCGATTTCACCGACGACGAACTGCAACGCTATTCCCGCCATATCCTGCTGGCCGAGGTCGGTGGGATCGGCCAGGCGAAGCTGAAGGCGGCACGAGTCCTCGTCATCGGCGCGGGCGGACTTGGTTCGCCATTGCTGCTGTACCTGGCGGCGGCGGGGATCGGGACGATCGGCATTGTCGATGATGACGAGGTCGATCTGTCCAACCTGCAACGGCAGATAGCTCATACGACCGCCCGGGTCGGGATGGCGAAGGCGCTGTCGGCGGCGGATGCGGCATGGGCCATCAATCCCGAGGTGAAGCTGGAGACCCACAGACTGCGGCTGGCGGCGGACAACGCGCTCGATATCATCGGACGCTACGATATCGTTTGCGACGGCACGGATAATTTCGCCACGCGGTTCATGGTCTCGGATGCGTGCGTATTGGCGAAGCGGACGCTCGTTTCCGCGGCTGTGCTGCGGTTCGAGGGGCAACTATCGGTGTTCAAACCGCATCAGGGTGGCCCTTGCTATCGCTGTTTGTACCACGAGGCGCCACCGCCCGGGGTTGTCCCTAGTTGCAGCGAGGCCGGCGTACTGGGCGCGGTGACCGGTGTGATGGGCACCTTGCAGGCCACCGAAACGCTCAAGGAAATTCTGGGCATCGGCGAGAGCCTGTCGGGACGGCTGCTGGTGTGGGACGCCCTGGCCAGCCGGTTCCGGACGGTGAAGCTGCGGCCAGATCCGAAGTGTAAGGCCTGCGGGCCGGAAGCCACTCTGCGCGACCTGTCCGAGCACACCGACACGTCCGGACCCACCTGTGCCGTCTGAGCCTTTGGGCCTGCTGCTGCTGTCCGGCAACCACGACCGGGCTCACTACGCCTTTGTCCTTGCCGCCGGTGCCGCCGCGTTGGGCCGCTCGGTGGTGCTGTTCGCGAGCAATCGGGGCTGTCTGGGGTTGGCGAAGGACTGGTCCGCGCTTGACGACTCCGCGCGCGATGCCCGCGTTAAGGCCGCCGGTGTCGCCGGGCTGGACGAATTGCGGGAGGCGTCGATCGAACTCGGTGTCCGGTTGATCGCGTGCGAGGCCGGGTTGCGATCGGAGGCGATCGATCCGGCATCGTTACTGCCATCGGTCGAGATCGCGGGTGTCGCGACGTTCCTGTCAGCGGTCGGCGGCGGGCAGATCATTACGTTGTAGTTCGCGGGCCGCTGCGAACGAATTGCCGTCAGTGACGATCAGGCGGTAACCTCGGGACAAGGAGGAACATCCATGCCCCAGCAAACCGCCGGTGTTGCCTGGCCCGTCACCGACGGAACCCGGGTGCCGTTCGAAATCTACACCAGCCAGGATGTTTTCGAGCGCGAACAAGAACGCATCTTCCGCGGTCCACTGTGGAACTACGTGGCGTTGGAGGCGGAGATCCCGGCGCCTGGCGACTTCAAGACCTCGTTCGTGGGCGACACGCCGGTGGTGGTGAGCCGCGCCCAGGATGGGGGAGTGCATGTGTTTGTGAATCGGTGCGCCCATCGGGGGGCGACCGTGCAACGGCATGCCTCGGGCAATACCAAGGAACATCGGTGCGTATATCACCAGTGGTGCTATGATGGTCGCGGCGATCTGATCAGCGTGCCTTATCGGCGCGCGACGACGGGGTTTGGCGGCTATGCGCCGGATTTTGATATGAAGGCGCACGGATTGCGGAAACTGCATGTGGCCTCACGCAAGGGCGTGGTGTTCGCGACCTTCGATCCGGGGGCGCCGAGCCTGGAAGACTTCCTTGAAGAACCGTTGCTCGATGCGATCGACCGGCTGTTCTCCCGCGAGGTGAAGGTGCTCGGCCATATGCGACAGCGCATCCATGGCAACTGGAAACTCTACGTCGAGAACACGCGCGATCCGTATCACGCGGCGCTGCTGCACGGGTTCCACGCGACGTTTGGTACCTATCGCAGCAACCAGAAAGGTTTCCGCGGACATGACCGGGCACGGGCGCACAGCGCGGGCGGCAAATATGGCGACGACTTCGCCAGGCCCGCGACGACGGAGACGGTTGGGGACGACAATTATATCGCGGGTTACTCGTTGAGCGATCCGTCGCTGATGGCCGGCCGTCCCGACTTCAATGACAATATCAATCTGGCGATCACCAGTATCTTCCCCAGCGTGGTCGTGCAGCAGATCATGAACACGCTGGCGACGCGGCACATAAGGCCGAAGGCGCCCGATGACTTTGAGTTGTACTGGACCTATTTCGGCTATGCTGACGATGACGAGGAAACCACCGCGGCGCGGCTGAAACAGGTCAACCTGGTGGGTCCGGCCGGCCTGATCTCCATGGAGGATGGTGAAGCGGTGGAACTGATCCAGCGCGCGATCGTGCGCGAGGGCAAGGATTGCGCATTCCTGGAGTTCGGTCCGGTCAACGCCGACCCGGAACAGGACAGCCACGGCGAGGACGCAGTGCGGGCGTTCTGGCGTTATTACCAGGGAATCATGGCGTGATCGCCGCCTCCGACATCTTCAACGCGATCCTGGCGCTGGAATATCGTTACGCGCGCTTGCTCGACGACGACCGGCTGGAGGAGTGGCCGGACCTGTTCGTCGAACGCGGCGTTTACAAGGTCATTCCGCGTGAGAACTGGCATCGGGAACCGAAGCTCGCGATTCTGTTCTGCGACAGCCGGGCGATGATGATCGACCGGATCCGTAGCCTGCGGACGGCGAACATCTACAATCTGCACTACCCGCGGCATATCGTGACGAATGTTGAAGTGCTTGGCGCGCGCGGCGATGAGTATGATGTCGCCGCGGCGTATACCGTTTATCAGACGGATCTGGAGGGGCAGACGAAATTGTTCAGCGTAGGTCAGTATCTCGACGTGATCACCTTCAGCGAAGGCGAACCGCTGTTCCGCGAGAAAGTCGCGATTTGCGACACGTTCAATATTCCGAACCTGCTGGCGATCCCGCTGTAGGTCCGCCGGCGCCGCGCTACACCAGAACGGTCACGCCCATACCCATTACCACGCCGCCATGAGCGGTCATCGACCCCATGTGTGCCGCCGGCATGCCGCCGATCAGCACGGTGAACGTACCCATCGCGATCACGTCCGGCGGGCCGACGCAAACGCACATGTCACCGACGCGGGCGGCGGGCATTCCCATGATCAAAGTCGTGATGGCGCCAGGCGGCAGGACCGGACCGCCAACATGCGGAATGATCCCGGTCACCATCGGGCACACATGCATATCGGCGACGCGGGCTGCTGGGGTACCCATGTCTCAGAAATTAGCAGGCATCGCAGCCGGCCGCAACGAAAGATGCGGCCATCCGCCGGACGGCCCGCGCATTGCCATTATTCGACGGCCGGGCTCTCGGGCGCTGGCGCCGCCTCGGTTCCGCTTACGATGGCGCGGGCCTTTTCGGCGATGCGCGCGGACTTCCCGCGGCGGCCGCGCAGGTAATACAACTTGGCGCGACGGACATCGCCGCGGCGGATCACGGTGATCTCGGCGATCGTCGGCGCGTACAGCGGGAACACACGCTCCACCCCCTCGCCATAGCTGATCTTGCGCACGGTAAAGTTGCTGTTCAGGCCTTTGTTCGAGCGAGCGATACAGACGCCCTCGAACGCCTGGGTGCGGGAGCGGTCGCCCTCCACCACTTTCACCGCCACGCGCACGGTGTCGCCCGGCGAGAATTCCGGCACCGCGCGGGCGGCGGTGAGGCTGGCCATCTGCTCGGCCTCGTATTGCTGGATGATGTTCATGGCAGGCGTCCTTTTGTCATAGATGGGGTCGTCATGATTGGGGCTGATTGGCCCGCGATATGGGCCGCCCACAAATCGGGGCGGCGTGCTTTGGTGATGTGTTCGGATTGTTCGCGGCGCCACACGGCGACGGCGCCGTGATGGCCCGATAGCAAGACGTCCGGCACGCGGCGGCCGCGCCATTCCGCGGGCCGCGTGTAGTGCGGGTATTCCAGCAGGAAATGCGAAAAGCTTTCCTCGGTGGCGCTGTCCGCCGCGCCCATCACACCCGGCAGCAGGCGGATGACAGCGTCCAGCAAGACCATCGCGGCTGGCTCACCACCCGACAGTACGTAGTCGCCGAGGCTGACTTCCTCCATGTCGCGCGCTTCGATCACGCGTTGATCGATGCCTTCATAACGGCCGCACAGCAGGATCACACCGGAGCCACTGGCGAGTCGCACCGCGTCGGCTTGGCAGAACCGCCGGCCGCGCGGCGTCAGACACTGGATTGGCCTGTCGTCGGCCACACTCTCGATCGCCGCGTCGATCACATCGGGCCGTAGCACCATGCCGGCGCCACCGCCGAACGGCGCGTCATCGACGGAATGATGCCGGTCCGTGGCGAAGTCGCGGATCTGGACGGCTTCCAATGACCAAATGCGGTTCTCCAGCGCCTTCCCGGCGAGGGAGTGGCCAAGCGGCCCGGGAAACATCTCCGGAAACAACGTCAGGATGGAGGCACGCCAGGTCATGAGGCGATCTCCGCGTCACGGTTATCCGCGGGTGCGCAACCGTCGTGTGTCGACCCACGCTCGTCATGCCGCGGGCCAAGGTCGTCATCCGCCGGCGCAAACGCATCATGCCCATCTTGGCTCGGCGTAAACTCGTCATCCCCGTGCTCGTCATTGGGACCTGTTCCCACATCGTGCCGCGTTGGCCCCTCCGCACAGGCCCGGGGGTGACGTTGAGGGGAGATCTGGGGAGCAAGAGTGTGAGCCGGGGGGCGACGATCGTGCGTGAGATGACGAGCGTCGGCGGCGGCCGTCTCCATCACGTCGATCTCATCAGGCGGCACGACAGTCATCCGGCCGGCCGCGATATTCACCTCCGGCACGGAGACCGCGGTGAACGGAATCAGCAACGAACCGGCGTTGTCACGGTCAACTTCCAAACTGACCCCGCCGCCGTAGTCGTGAACGGCCGAAATGACACCAATCGGCATGCCGTTCGCGGCGACCGCGGCCAATCCGATCAGATCGGCGAGGTAATATTCATCGTCCTCCGGTGCCGGCAACCGATCTCGTTCGATGAACAGCTTCGTATTGGTCAGCCGCTCCGCCGCGGCCCGGTCGGCGATCTTTACCGGTTCGCCGTTGATGATCTCGGCGATTTCGGCGATGCCCTCGCCAATCCAGCGTAGCGCGAACCGCCGCCCCGATGGATCGGACAGCGGTCCGTACCCGATCAGGTCGGCGGGATCGGCGGTGTGACTGGTCACCCGCACGAGGCCGCGAACGCCATGCGCGCGGCCGATAACGCCCAACAGGATGGGACGGTTGGGCAAGTCAGCCCGCCGCCGCGGCCTCGGCCGCCTTGGCACGTTCCTGCGCCTTTTTCTTAGGCACCGACTGGATCGGCTGTTCTTTCCACACCGGCATCGGTGCCAGTCCCGCATGGCCGAGAAACTTCGCGACCCGCTCGGTGGCCAGCGCACCGTGGCTCAGCCAATGCTGAATCCGTTCCGGCTGCAAACGGATGCGATCCGCGTGCTCCTGTGGCAGCATCGGGTTGTACGAACCGAGTTTCTCGATGAAACGGCCGTCGCGCGGGCTGCGGCTGTCGGCCACGACGATGTGGTAGTACGGACGCTTCTTCGCTCCGGCGCGGGCGAGGCGGATCTTGAGACCCATGTGCGGCTTTCTCCTTAGGTATTCAGAATGGTCGGCGTTGTTGGCCCATGCCTTTCGGCATCAGCGCCGAGAGGCCGTTGCGCATGAGGCCTTTCTGGCCAAGCTTGTTCATGCGCTTCATGACGGTGGTCATTTCGTCGAACTGCTTCAGCAGTTTGTTGACTTCCTGCACCGAAGTGCCGGAGCCGGCGGCGATGCGTTTCTTACGGCTCGCCTTGATGATGTCGGGCACGCGGCGCTCCTTCATCGTCATCGACGCGATGATCGCCGCCTGACGCTTCAGGATCTTGGTGTCGAGGTCGGCGTTTTCCAGTTGCTGCTTGATCTTGCCGACACCCGGCAGCATGCCGAGAATGCCCGACAGGCTGCCCATCTTCTGAATTTGCTTCAGTTGCTGCGCGAAATCCTCGAGATCGAATTTGCCGCGCATCATTTTGGCGGCGAGTTTTTCGGCCTCGGCCTGATCAATTGTTTCGGAAGCTTTTTCCACCAGGCCGACGATGTCGCCCATGCCCAGGATGCGGCCGGCGACGCGCTCCGGGTGGAAGTCTTCGAGGGCGTCCTGTTTTTCGCCGACGCCGACCAACTTGATCGGGGCGCCGGTGATGGCACGCATCGACAGCGCGGCGCCGCCGCGGGCGTCGCCGTCCATGCGGGTCATGACGATGCCGGTGACGCCCACCGCATCGTTGAAGGCTTTGGCGGTATTGACCGCGTCCTGCCCGGTCATCGCGTCGACCACCAGCAAGGTCTCAGCCGGGTTGGTGGCGGCGCGGATTTCTTTCACCTCCGCCATCAGCGCCTCATCGATCGCGAGGCGGCCGGCGGTGTCGAGCAGCACGATGTCGTAGCCCTCGCGCCGTGCGGTATCCATCGCGCGTTGGGCGATCTGCACCGGGGTCTGGCCGGCGATGATGGGCAGGCTGGGGACGCGCGCCTGCTCGGCCAGTTGCTGCAATTGCAATTGGGCGGCGGGCCGCTGCGTGTCGAGGCTGGCGAGCAGGATCTTCTTCTTCAACCGCTCGCGGAAGCGCAGCGCCAGTTTGCCGGCGGTGGTGGTCTTGCCGGAGCCCTGCAGGCCGACCAGCAGGATCGGCACCGGGGCGGCGGCGTTGAGGTTGATGGGGACGGCGCCGACACCGCCCAGTTGCTCGATCATCACGTCGTTGACGATTTTGATGACCTGCTGGCCGGGGGAGACGGATTGCAGGACCTCGACCCCGATGGCGCGGTCGCGGACCTTGGTGATGAAGTCGCGCACCACGGGCAGGGCGACGTCGGCGTCCAGCAGCGCGAGGCGGACTTCCCGCAGCGCTTCGGCGACGTCCATCTCGTTCAGCGTGCCCCGGCTGCGCAGGCGGTCGAAGACGCCGTTGAGCTTGTCGGACAGAGCCTCGAACACGTGAAAACCCTCCTTGGGACCCCTTGGGGGGACCCAAAACGACGATGCGCCGCTGCGCGAACCCTCGCGGAGCGGCGTAGCCCCCGCGTCAGGCGGGGACCGGGTGACTGAAAAGGCCCGGATGGGCGGGGTTATGGGGGTGAGGTGGGGGTGGAGTCAAGGATCGCGCGATTGCCGCGATTCTGGAGTGAGGTCTGAAGTCGCAGCCGCCTGGCATCTCGATGGTCGACGGCCAGTTCAACAACCCCCGCAAGTTCCAGGTTCGAGACATCGCGTGCCCCTTCGAAGTGCCGTCGTATAAGCTGGCGCATCTGGACCATTGCCGGGCCTTCGCTCTCGGCCTCGATCGCCAACCTATATGACGGCACTTCGAAGGGGCGCGGGTAATTTTCCTAATTCGACATATCTTGCGATAGTCACGCTTTCCGTGCTGTGCGCGGCGGCTTTACACGCCAGATATAAACCACCACCAATGCGCAGACGGCTAGTAGGACGAGGAGCGCAACCAAAGCGCCAACGTACCATCTTTTGTTCAGCACCCAAATTCCTTCCGCCAACAGCAAGAACCAGGTCATTGCAAAAGCAATAGGCATAAAAAGCTCTAAGTAATGGCTGGAACCATGCTTCAGCCTTGGATTGGCTAACTGCTCCTTCCGATAGTGGAATGCCTTGACCAGCGGCTCGCGCTTGCCGTCAATTTCAATCTGCAATACGGGATGCTTTTCGATCTGCAATGCACGGTCCATGGTGAAATCCATGTACATCCGGTTGCGGCAGCCGTTACGATACCAGAGATGACAAAGGAACAGATTCAAAGTCACCACGCCGAGGAAAGTCGTGAACAGCAGCAGGTGTGTGCCTCTTTCGGCCTGGATGAGCCAGCCGGCAGTTGCCAGGAGCGTAACGCCCTGAACCGTGACAAAGAATTGAGCCTTCGTCCAAAAGAAAATATCCCAGTGTTGATACTGACGGCTAACGACCTGATATTCGGTCATTAGCACCACCCTAGCATCCTTCTCGTGCATCTCTGCATCCTCCCGGAGCCCATCGTAGAGCAATGGGGGCGACGTGGAAGTCAAAGAGCAGCGGAACCGACGTTGTGTGGCGGGTGCACTACGCACGTAAACCTGCGCGCACAACTGCCGAACATAAAGATCATGGTGGGACCGGCCGAACCGATCGAGCCACAGCCCGGCAAGACGAGCTTGCCGCCCCAAGGGTCGATATAACGTGCCGCGAATGGCCAAGTTTTACCGCCAGGAACGTGCGTCCCGTGGCAGTCGCTGATCGTCGTCGATCACCCGGACCTGGTGTGGCAGGTCCGGCGCCCAGTCCCAGAACACGACGTTGATATCGGCCGCGCTTGCACTTGGGCGCTCGTCCCGAGGGACCGCACCCTTCGCGAAGCTGGGAACGATGACACCTGCCGTTCCGGCCGCGACAAGGCGCTCGGTGATCGCGCAGGACGGCGGTTTGATCCCGCGGGTGGCCTGATCCTTCCACGCGCAAGCGAGATCGGCTGGGGCAATCCCGTGCGCAGCGAGCGTGCCAGGATCGGTCAGGTCGAGGATGTCCTCGCAGGCCACCTCATAAGCACACAGCGTCATCGGCTGCGCCTTGAACGGAAACGCCTGCTGCGCCTC
>ODAK010000348.1_pt1 | contig 53186 bp, 49 predicted proteins | sample 1539591 | NCBI WGS metagenome assembly ODAK01 (sample SAMEA3539303, study PRJEB22396) | soil metagenome | biome: tundra; feature: field; material: soil | place: USA | collected 2010-05 | depth 0.15 m
CAGCTCTTGCTCCTCGCCAGCGATAAACCTCAGCGCCCGCCGGTCGATGCCTCCCGTCATGGCACCGCTCATTTCGAGGAGCTCACCATCAAGCGTCACCATGCGGTACTGGCCAAGAAGGGCGCGAGCTGGCTCGAGCTCAGTGACAATAACGGTCTTACCAAACACATATGAAAACGCCGCCGCGTACTCCGGGTCATAATCAACGAGATTTATGGCGTAATCGACGATGCCCTCGCGCGCCGGGAGCGCTTCGCGGTGCACGGACTTCATCTTGTTCAGAGGCAGAAACGTCGCGCGGCCCACGTTCTGCTCTTTCAAATAGCCGATAGCGTGCGCCGCGTCTGCATCGGTGTCGACGACAATGTTTCGCAAGCGCGGGCCCGCCGCAATTTCGAGCGCCGTGGTATACCGCGGATCGACCTTGCCAAGCTCAGCCACGACGCCACGCACCCCCGGCAACTGGGCGGCCTGTATCGCTTCCACCGCTTTGCCGAAGCTCTCTTTGAGGCGCGCTTCCGCGCGAACGAACTCCTGATGCGCTTGATTCAGCCGCCTTTCGACCGTTTCCATGGCGAGCTTGAGGTCCTCACGTCGCACTTCGAGGTCTTTAATGTTCTCGCGCGCGTTCTCCAGTTTTCGCGTCAACACAGCGTGGTCATGATGGATCTTCTCCAAATCACGCTCGGCAGAAGCCGCGTCTGACCGCACGGCGTCAATTTTCCCCTCGAGCGCGTGTACGTCCGTTGAGGCGCGACGTAAGACATCGAGCACCCGGTCTCGGGCGCGTACGACGTCCCCCCTCCTATCCTTTTCCTCGCCAAGCATTTTGCGCTTTTCAAAGAGTTCGTCGCGCGCCTGAGTAACATTTTCGTCGAGCGTGGCAAGCTGTTCTTTAAGCGCGTTGAGATCCTGCTCCTGCTCTTCGAGCTCGCTTGAGAGGCTTGCACGTCGCACCGCTTCAGATCTCAGATCGCCCTGCAGTGCCTCGTGCTTCTGCTTGAGAGCGTTCACCTCGATGAATACCTTACGCTTCTGTGATTCGAGGCTCTCTGCCTCCTTGGTCACAAAATCTATCCTGCTTTGACGTTGCCCAAGACCCCCTTTGATACTCTCAATGTGTTTTGTCAATTCGAATTGCTGGTTTTCGCCTTTTTCAGACACGGCGCTGTTGAGTGCACTCAGCTGACCCTCAAGATCATAGATCGCGTCTCGCGTTGCGCTGAGCTCGTGAACCGCCTTGTCCTTGCTCCGCTGCTTGCGCGCCAAGTCACCTTCGGTCGCCTCGATTTCCCGCGCGAGCTTGGTGAGCTTTGACGCAAAGACCATTTTTTCGTAGTCCCGTTTCTTTGCTTTGAGCTCTTGATACTTGAGGGCGTGCTCCCTTTCGACTTTAAGCTGCTCGAGCCGGAGCGCTACCTCGTTCAGTATGATGTCGACGCGTTCAACGCGTTCCCGGACTACTTCGAGCTCATTCAGCGCTCGATCCCGCCTTCGGTCAAACTCAGCAATACCGGCGATCTCATCGATGATCTTACGGCGCTCGAGCGCACTTACCTCGATGATGCGCGTTATATCTCCTTGGAGCACGACATTGTAGCCCTCTGGGGTGATACACGCTTTCGAGAGGAGCTCGTGAATGTCTGCGAGCGTGCACGGCTTCCCGTCGAGGTAGTAATAGCTATAGTACCCACTTGCGGTGCGGCGCACCTTTCGGGCAACCGTCACATCCGCGTCGGTGGGTAGTTCGGCGTCAGCGTTGTCAAACCTCACCTTGACCATTGCCTCATCAGCGCCATTCCCGTTAAAGATCAGGTCGGTGAGTTTCTCAGCGCGCATAGTCCGCGAACTCGAGAGCCCGAGACAAAAGAGTACGCTGTCGACGATGTTCGACTTTCCTGAACCATTAGGTCCGGAAACGGCCGTAAAATCGTCAAAAAAAGGAATCCTCACCCTTTTTCCAAATGACTTGAAGTTGTGAATCTCAAGTTCTTTAATGAACATAGTTTCATCGGGCCGCGTGCCCACTCACAATTCGCGATCAGCGATGATTATATCGTTGCCTAGACGACGCTGGGGCTCGGGAGCACGGTCCGCATCCGCGATGATATAGGTAGTCCTCTTTTTTCCCTCACTTTTGAGAAGCAACGGCTCTGCAGGCTCCGTTTCGCTTGGAAGCTCGTTGCTCTCGTTCACGCGCGGAAGCAGTGCCATATCGTGGACTGAAGAACTGACGTCGACGAGCTGTTGCGTGATACCGTTTAGGACGCTCGACAATTCAGTAACTTTATGCTCGAGCTTCGTCACGCGCTGGTCGAGCGTCGAGCGCGGGACCCCTTGCTTGACCCTTAAGCGACGCGGCACCTCATCTGGATCGTCTTGATAACGCATATCCTACCTCGTAACGTAGTACGGGGTTCGCACCTTATACTTTATGGTATGTACTCGAACCGCAAACGCGCAATTCGATTTTATGGCGTAATCCGCCGCCGATCACGAGGGAAAAGAACGCTTTCCCGGATGTTGGCGAGACCGAGCATGGTTACGAGAAGGCGCTCGGCCCCAAGACCCCACCCCGCGTGAGGCGGCATGCCGAAACGAAATGCGTCGAGATAGAACCCGAAGTTTTCAGGCGCGAGCGACTTGGCCACAAGCTGTTCGACGAGGAGGGCATAGTCGTGAATCCGTCGCGCACCTGACGCGAGTTCCATCCTCGGGTGCATGAGATCGAAGGCGTAGCAGAGATTGTTGCGTGGCTGCACGTAGAACGGCTTCAGCTCAACTGGCCAGTCTACGATGAAGTAGTGCTCTCCGATCTCCTCGCCGACCGCTTTCTCTGCAGCGGTGTCGAGATCGTCTCCCCACGGGATATCTGCGATTTCAATCGCCTCCGCATAAGCGATTCGTTTGAAGGGGATATGGGGGATCGAAAGCGTCACGCCCAACGATCGGAGCGGCGCGCTGCAGCGCTCGGCAACAGCGATATAGACGTGCTGAATAAGCTCTTCGAGGAGCTCCATGACCTCGTGGTCGTCCAAAAATGAGGCCTCGATGTCGATCGAGGTGACCTCATTGAGGTGCTTGCGCGTGTCGTGCTCCTCGGCGCGAAATATGGGGCCAACCTCAAAAACCCGTTCCAAACCGGCCGCCATCATCATCTGCTTGTAGAGCTGCGGGCTCTGGTTCAGGAACGCTTCGCGGTCAAAGTACGATATGGGAAAGAGCTGCGTCCCGCCCTCAGTCGCCGTAGCCACCATTTTAGGAGTCTGAATTTCAATAAAATCGTGGGCTGACAGAAACGCCCGCACCTCGTGGAGCACCGTCGCACGAATAAGGAAGATAGCGCGCGTGGCTGGAAGCCGCACGTCCATGAACCGCGCATCCAGGCGCGTATCAAGATCGGCCCGCACCTTGCCGGTAACGTCAAGCGGGAGCGGTGATTCCGCAGCGTTGAGCAGCTCAACCTCGTAGGGAATAATCTCAAAGCCTTGCGGCGCTTTCAATTCCTCCTTCACCAGTCCCGCGACGCGAACGACGGACTCCCGGCTGAGACTTCGCACGTGTTCGACGAGTTCAGGGGGGACCTTCTTCTTTGGCATGGTGATTTGCATAACGCCATCGCGGTCACGGAGCAGAAGAAAGCTGATGCCCCCGAGGTCGCGAAGCTCATGCACCCACCCCGCAACGGTCACGTCAGTATCTGGGACGATCGCGCTCGAGCGCGTGAGCTTCATTGAAGCCTCCGCAGCACTGACGCTGCGTGTCCAGGCAACCCCTCGATCTGCGCCAGCGAACGAACGAGGTCCGCAAGGCTGTCCAACCCATCTCTCGTTAGCATCTGTACGCTCGTCTTCTTAGTAAAGTGGTCAACGTTAAGCCCGCTCACGTACTTGGCGTACCCGCCGGTTGGCAACGTGGAGCTTATTCCAGTGGCGTAATCACCGACAGCTGCGGGCGTATAGTCCCCCACGCAGACGGTTCCGGCATTGCGGATCTTTTCCAACACAGTAATCGAATCGCGCACCATGAGTTCGAGGTGCTCGGGAGCGAGGTCGTTGATGAACGAAATGCACGCGTCCACGCTGTCGCCCACAAGAATGGCAGTGTTGCTCAGATCGATGAGATCCTTCCGCGGGGCTGCTTCGCGCTGCGCAATGAGCTCCTTTTTGACCTCGCGTGCGAGTTCCGGAGACGGGGTCAGCAGGAAACCTGATGATGTGGGGCCGTGCTCGAGTTGGGCGAGGATATCAGCAGCGATAAACTCGGGATTCCCTCCATCGGCGAGCACCGCAATTTCACTTGGGCCCGCGGGGAAGTCGATTTCCACCGCACTCTGCACGAGGAGCTTTGCGGCCGTTACGTACACGTTGCCCGGTCCAACGATCTTGTCCACCTTCGCGACGCTCTGTGTCCCATACGCCATTGCAGCGATCGCCTGCGCCCCCCCAATCTTATAGATAGCGTTCGCGCCTGCAATATCGGCAGCGAGCAGTGTTGCCACCGGCACGGTGCCGTCAGGCATCGGCGGAATACACACGACGACCTCGCGCACGCCGGCTACCTTGGCCGGCACGATATTCATAAGTGCTGTCGAGGGGTACAGCGCAAATCCTCCGGGCACGTAGGCGCCGATGCGATCGAGTGGCGTGGTCTTTTGCCCGAAGACAACTCCCGGAGCAACCTCGTGAAGCCATAAGTCACTGTGTACCTGTCGCATGTGGAACGACGTGATGTTGTCGGAAAGATGATACAACGCGTCGATGATGTCTTGCGAGGCATTTTCGTACGCTGAGAGGAGCTCCCCTTCTGTTACCCGAAGCCCGACGATGTCGGCTTTGTCGTATTCTAAGGTGTATTGCATGACGGCGGTGTCGCCGTTTTCTTTCACATCGTTAATGATTTGCTGGACGTGGCCCATAACCTCACGTACGGCCGCACCGCGGTCGAGAAGACGGTCGAATTCGGCGTCAGTCACCTCAGATAAGCGTTTACAGATCATGGCATCAAACCGATAGAACGCGACACGATATTAACCTTTATGCGTAAGCCTTATGCGCCAATCTTTACGCACGAGACTCATTTCGAAGTACTTAAATAGAAAGAAACGAGCATTACACGCGCATGAGCAGGAAAGACCTGATGAGCGACATCGGGATGGCCCGTAAAGAGCTCAGCATCGACCGAATGAAAAAGATACTGAAGGTGTGCCTCACCATCACCCGGAAGTATTACTGATCGATAATGGGCGCTTCGCGCCCGCATCCAGGACACTGTTTATCTCGTTTTTTGATGACATAACCGGTTCGTTCGATAATGGCGGCGCCGCATTCGGGGCAGACCGTATTCTCGTGCTGGCTCGGAACGTTGCCTAGGTAGATATAGCGCAGCCCGGCCCGTTCTGCGGCGCTATACGCCTTTTCGAGCGTTTCTACGGGTGTTGCGGGACGGTCAAGCATACGCCAATCAGGATGGAAGCGCGAGAAGTGAACCGGCGTATCGCGGTCAACGCCCGCCGCCCACTCGCTAAAAGCGGTGAGCTGTGCTTCGTCATCGTTCAGTCCGGGAATAACGAGATACGTCAGTTCGAGGTGGATGCCGTGCTCGTGCATGCGCTCGCACGTTTTGAGAACGGGATCGAGGCGCGCCTTGCAGACGCCGCTGTAGAACTTCTTGTTGAAGCCCTTCACGTCGACGTTTGCCGCATCGAGATAGGGTCCGATCTTTTCGAGAGCTTGCGACGTCATATAACCGTTAGTCACGTACACCGTATACAAACCGGCTTCTTTAGCGAGGATCGCAGAATCGTACGTATACTCAAACCAGATCGTCGGCTCATTGTACGTCCACGCAATCCCGCGGCAGTTGCGCTCGAGAGCGAGCTGCACAGAACGCTCCGGAGGGATTTCCGTCGTGCCCAGCTCTCCGACTTCCGCGAAGGAGATGTCGTAGTTTTGGCAGTGCTCACACTTGAAGTTGCAGCTCACCGAACCGAGCGAAAACACCTTTGATCCGGGGTAAAAATGATACAGCGGCTTCTTTTCGATCGGATCGACGTTCATTGAGCTCACCTCCGCATAGATGAGGGTTTTGAGCTTGCCGTCGAGATTCTGCCGCACGTGACAGATTCCCCGCTCCCACTTCTTAATCTTGCACTCGTGTGCACACGCAAAACAGTGTACGGCCTCGTTTTCGATCGGCTCCCACAACATGGCGTCTTTTATCACGTTATGACCTCCCTTGGCTTCTGAAGTAGTTGAGTGTCGCTTGATGCTGTTTCCCGGTCATCGTCTGCCGCTCGTGCGCCCGTACAACGATTGTGGGCCTTGTTCTTCTCGCCTTGATGGACGCCTTGAACGCAATGCGCGAGCGAAGACGCATCTAATGACTCTCCTCGGCTGTTATGCGACTCGCCTAGCCAAACGCCCGGAAGGTCACGATGTTCCGCGCGTAGGGGACGAGCTTGCGCAGTGACATGAGATGGGACGTTTCCGCGTGACAATAAATGAGACAGTGCCTGTCGCACCGCAGCATCTGCTCACGGTCAGCCTGTGCCCGTTCCGAGGACATAAGGGTCTGAAGGTCGTTTTCAAGGAGGTTGCCCAACTTCGTGCCGATGGGCATGCACGGGTAAATGATGTCGCCGTTCGGCTCGATCATGACGCTAAGCGTCCGGCACGTGTACGGCTGGTCAAAACTCTCGATGTACGAGCGACTCGTTGTGAGCGTGTTCCCGTACTCACGCTTCAGGCGCGTAACGATCTCGCGAAGTGCCATCAGATCCGGCGCGAGGTCTTCGGTGCCATCAAAGTTGAACGCAGGCATAATGAGAATCTTGTGGCCGTGTGCGTGCACTTTTTCCACCTTTTCCTCGATCTTATCGAGATCGCGCTTCGTTACGACTGTTTGTACAGTCGTCTTGATGCCAAGATCAGAGAACAAGTCGAGCTGGTCAAGCATGTGCACGTTGCCGTGGCCCTCGTCAATGGACAACTGCAGAAAATCGAAGTACCTTGCGTACTCTGCAAATGGCCGTCGATCAATGAGCAGTCCGTTGGTGGTAAACAAAATATAGTTCGAGCAGTCGTGTGTGTAGCGGAGAATTTCACCGATATCCTTGCGCAATAGCGGCTCTCCCCCTTCAAAGCTGATCGTAAAGGTGCTTGCTTGAGACAGATTATCGATGACCGTGAGCACATCATTCGTGTTAAGGTCAGGGATCTTATCTGCCCAGACGTTGCAGAAGCCACACCGCAGGTTGCACCGGTGGGTGATCTTGAATGAGGCGTAGAACGGATTGTCGAATTCGTTTCGGATATAGTTCGAAAGATACCCGCTAAGGGCCCGCACATTTCTGTTCATTGTGCCTCCCTGCAGTTGTTGACGAACACTTCGTGAGGGGGTAGCTGTTGTTGATATCCAACGAGCCGTAGATTCACTCCTCAAAGGGTGCAACGTAGCAGGATGTCTGCTTGCTGCTAATAAGCTTCTGTTCGTGAAAAAGCCGCGCTGTGAGGAGGTACGTGCCTTCTTCACTCGCGTAGAGCTCGCTTACGAATCGCTTTGTGCCACCTTCTGCGATGAAATCGATATCGATCACGTCCATAAGCGTGTGGGCTTTCGACGGGGGAGTTGCAGCGATTTCGAGCCGTAGATCCGACACGTCGCGGTGGGCGTGCACGACCGTCTCCGTCTCGATCGTTTCTTCATACGCCCAGTAGGGCCGATTCACGAAGAAGGTCTGAATCTCGGCGGGATCCTCAATGAGTCGAACCTCATAATAGGGGGAGTACCAGTTCACGAAAGCACCGTCGCGGTACGCAGTGACGTGCAGATAGACCCATCCAGTGTGGTTCGCAAAGACGTGGAAGTTGAGCGCTGCCGTGTCGTGAGGGCCCAACTCTTGCACGAAATGAAACGAGCCGCTCGACAAAACGTCGAGATCGTGCGAGTTATAGGTATACAGCGTCGCGCTCACGTCGACGAGGCGCTCCGTTGATACGTTCCTCAGCCGGACGGTGATCCAGTGGCGCCCCCGGTCGAGCACCTCGGGCGTAACGGTTGCCTCGAAGGGGTACTTGCGTCGTTCTTCCATGGCGCATCGACCTACTTGACGTTCACGCGCGTTTTCTTTTCCGCCTCAGTGGGCTCCTTCTTCGGAATTTTCACCTCGAGCACGCCGTTCTTGAACGTTGCTTCTGCCTTATCTGGAAGAACGTCGGCAGGGAGGTCGAGCGTCCGGCGGTACGATGCGTAGCCGCGCTCGCGATAGCTGTAATCCTCATCCTTGCGTTCCGTTTCGGTGCTCGATTCGGCGCTGATCTCAATCTGTTCCGGGGTAAGGTTGATCTCGATATCCTCTTTTTTCACTCCGGGCATGTCTGCGACCACCTGGAGGGCGTCGCCAAGGTCAAGGACGTCTACGCTTGGCTGTTTCAAAGCAGGCATCTGCGCTTGTGAGGGGAGTACGCGCTCAAGGGTGTCCTCCATGTTGGCGCGGAACGTGTCGAGCATGCGGCGCATCTCGGCGAAGGGCTCACTCATCCAGTAGTCCTTCGGCGTGATTCTCTTCTCTTCTTTCTTTTCGTCGGTCATAATACCATCAAATTTAGTAGCGCACGGAAGGTAATAAAGCATACGCAAGGAAAAAATGGATCATGAAGGAGCGCTTCACGATGCAACCAGTCATCGCAGAAATAAGTCGAGGCCGTTTTGTACGCACGCCTTCTGCCCTCGATCGGCGTACCCCTCTAAGCTGAGCGCGTGGAACACCCGTGCGACCGATAAGCAATCCGATCGCTGCGCACTCATGTCGCTATTGACGACAAACTTCGCTTCAGGATACTCTCTGATCAATTCCACCGCATCTTGCACCGATGCTTTTCCTGGCTGGACGGTAATGCCGACATACGTCCCCGCTTCGAGAGCGATGTCGATCGTAGACAAGTCGATGTGATCGATAACCACATCCTTGGCCCCAACGTCGTCAACGATTGCAACGATTCGCTCGAGCGCGTCTCTCTTCCCGCGCCGCGGCGTATGGATGACTTTAGGATAGTAATCGATCTCGAGCTGCGCGCGAAACACCCGCTCCTCGACGTCAGTGCATCGTTCAAGACCGATCTCCCCAACGGCGACCACATCTGGATGCGAGAGGTACTCGGGCAGCGCTCGTAGCGTTTCGTCGACCTGGGCGTTTATAGAGCGCGGGTGGACACCGAGACCAACGTGCACGCTGATGCCATTTTCCGCGCCTCGGCGCACTTCGCCGTGGGCAAGCTTGTGAAAGTGGTCGAGCAGCACATCCGCGGTTGACATGCGCATCGGGTCGTGCGCGAGCGTGAGTACGTCAGTGACGCCGGCGACCCCCATCAATTCAAAGTCCTCATACGGACGGGTGTCCATGTGTGCATGCGTATCAAACACGAGCGCATGAGCGCGGTCTTGAGTCTTATGTGTTATGCACGAGCGTTCCGCGCGATTCAGGGGAACAATTTCGTAAGGGGCGCCGTCCAAGGGGTTCAAATGGGCTGCCTGAGCCAGAAGACCGATAATTATAAACGTCAAGAGTAAGCAGCATGGTTAGCGTGACCATGTTAGTACCCAAAATAGATGTCGAGCTATGCGTCGGATGCGGAGCGTGTGAAGACATATGCCCCGACGTCTTTGAGCTTCAGGATGATGGATTGTCGCACGTCATCGACGCGACTGCCTGCAGCGAATGTGACTGTCAAGAGGCTGCTGACAGCTGCCCGACTGAAGCCATCTCCATTATCGAAGAGTGATCTCGCGCACGACGTCACTCACTTTTTTGTGCATCCTTCGAACGGGACGCTAGGGCCGCCCTACCCCGCCTGATAGAGCGGTCAGTGGCTGGCGCGTTAAAAGTGCAAGCCAACCAGCTGAACGAAGAAGGAGAGGAAGTACACAATCGCTGTGCCTTTGATAGCCTTAGCCACGAACATGAAGATGATAAATGTGGTCGGGTTATACTCTTCGATTCCAGCGACGATTGGCACCAAATCGCCGGCAAAGGGAATCCAAGGCGAGACTATCAACAGCGCGGCCCCATATTTGCCAAACCAATCCCGGACCCTCTTTTCGCGTTCGGGGTTATGGAAGGGGATGATCCTGCGTATCCCGTATTTGCCCAAGAGGTAACCCACCGAGGCGCCAAGAACCGACGCAGGAATCAGCACAAGCAGGATGACTAGCGGACTCACGTTCTCGCTCAGCAGCAGCGCGATTGTCGGCTCTGTGGGGATAGGGAGCACTGATGAGGTGGCGGCGACGAGAAACAGTTCAAGCAAGCCGTAGTTAGTGATGAAAGGCAGCGATAGGCACCCAGTCACTTTGATCGCTTACAACACTTCTACGCGTTTATAAAAAGGTAGTGACGACGCCGCCCGACCACACAGATTGCATTTGGATGCCGCTGACCCATAACAGCGCTTATATCCGCGCGGCGCCATGGGTGTGGGGATAACATGGAAAACGAACGATATAGGCGCGGGATCGAAGCGCTGCGCAGGGTGAACGAGGAGGGCATCACAAACCTCATTCAGAGTATGGACGCTGTTGCGCCCGACCTTGCACGCTACGTTATTGAGTTTGAGTACGGGGATATCTACACCCGTCCCGGACTACACACGAAACAGCGCGAATTATGCATCGTCGCCGCCCTCACTGCTCTCGGCAATCGAGAGGATCAACTTCGCGACCACATTCAAGCAGCTCTCAACATCGGGTGCACGCGACAGGAGCTTGTCGAGACCATCCTCATGATGGCAGTCTATGCAGGCTTTCCGGTCGCGATCAATGCAATGCAGGTCGCACGCGAAATTTTGCTTCGTGAGTGATCAGCGACGGAGCCCCGTCTTCACAATGTCGCGCCGGAGCGTTTTTAAAGAAGAATAGCGGAGCGGAGCGCGTTACGCGCATAGCTACTTAATGGTCACTTGGGGCTGGCACAAGCCGGCGAATCAAAAAAGATGCTCCGGTTGGGATTTGAACCCAAGTCGAGGGAGTGAGAGTCCCTCATGATTGGCCGGACTACACTACCGGAGCCCGATTTCCATTATAGCACACGGGCTCTTAAACTTTGCTGACAGCGGAGCGGCCATCGAATGGTCGCATCGGCTTGTAAATCGAACGCGCTCCTGCGCGATGCGCGGCACGCACCGGGCACTGCTCCCTCAAAATGCGACGATATCGTTGAGGAAAGTATACTCCTTTCTTATCTCGTTAACGCTATCAACGTCGATTACTGCCGTAATGATAGCTTCAGCGTTACCCGCTGCGACAATCGTTTCTCCCCAGGGGTCAGTAATCATGCTGCCGCCAACAAAAGTCGCCGCCGGTGCCGGCGTGCCCACTTGATTGCAGCCGATGAAGTAACACTGGTTTTCAATAGCCCGTGCTCTGTTTAGCGCGATCCAATGTTCAAGGCGCGGGGAGGGCCAAGCGGCAGGACAGACGATAATTTCGGCCCCCTTCTGAACAAGGGCCCGATAGAGTTCAGGAAAGCGCAGGTCATAACAGATCGAAAGGCCAATGATGCCAAGCTTTGTTCGCGCAGCGACAACGTCCGTTCCTGCGATCAATGAGCGTTTCTCTCCCGAACGGTAGGAGAACAAATGAATCTTACGGTACCGTGCGCAGATCGTGCCGCGTCTATCGATGAGCACGCTCGTGTTGAACATCCGCCGATGCTCGTCCACCTCCAGCACGCTTCCCATGACGATGTAGCTGCCCTTTTCGCGAGCGAGCCGCGCAAAGACCTCGGTTGTGGGCCCTGGAATGGGTTCTCCGGCCTTGAAATCTCTGCAGTGGGTGAACAGCTCTGGGAGAACGACGAGGTCAGCATCGGTTTTGTCGATTAAAGCGACCGCGCGATCAATGTTTTCCGATCGGGTGCCGAGCGCACCCATCTGAATACACGCCGCCTTGTACCCCATGTGATCCGCCACTCGCGTGAGCCAGTATGACTTTCGCACGTGTCTCATAGTCTTTGAGGCATATAGCCTTACGGGCCAGACGTTCCCCTAGCTTTCGCGACGACCGATCGAACGCCTGACGGCGCGTGCGCAGGAAGATATTTCTATACTCAGTCGGAACTAGAGGTAAATGAAGCGGGAGCAAATTCTCAGCGAAGCGTTGCCCTACATTCGTGAGTTTTACGGATCGTTCGTCGTCATAAAGATTGGCGGCCACGCAATGGTCGACAATCGTCTCATGGAGGGCATTATCGAGGATATCGTGCTTTTGCGGTACGTCGGCATGCAGCCGGTACTCGTCCACGGGGGTGGACCCGAGATCAGCGAGAAGATGGAGCGGATGGGTAAAAAACCCGAATTCGCCGCTGGCTTACGCATCACCGACGAAGAGACGCTGGAGATCGCCCGCATGGTCCTTGTGGGGAACATCAACACGCGCCTCGTCGCGCTCATCGGCAAGCACGGCGGTAAAGGCGTCGGGTTGTCCGGGAAGGACGGACGTATGATCACCGCGCGGAAAAAGGGTCCTCAGCGGGTGGTCTATGAAGGTATCGAGCAGGATGTCGACCTCGGCTGGGTCGGCGAAACGGAAGTCATCAACCCAGAGATCCTCATGATCATGGCCGGGAAAGGCTATATCCCCGTCGTTTCCCCCATTGCGGTCGATAACGCGTGTCACAGCCTTAATCTCAACGCTGACACCGTCGCCGGAGATATTGCGGCTGCGCTTATAGCCCGCAAGCTTATCGCGCTGACCGACGTGAGCGGTATTCAACGCGATGAGAGCGAGCCCAGAACGGTCATCCCGCGCATGACGTTCGCAGAAGCGCAGCGCGCGATTGAGGCAGGGAGCATCAGCGGCGGAATGATCCCCAAAGTGCACGCGTGCATCAAGGCCCTCGAAGCAGGGGTGCAAAACGCGCACATCATCAACGGCAGTATCCACCACGCACTCCTGCTCGAGCTTTTCACGGACAAAGGCATCGGAACGATGATGGTAAGGGGGTAAGCCAGGCGGCCGCCGCATCGGCTGACTGACGGCTGGGAACGTGCGCATGAGAACGATTCGTGAAGTAGAGCTGCAGGGACACATTATTGACTCACTCACGCTGACGCGGGTGCTCGATAAGATCATGGATCTTGACGGTGAGTTCGAGATCATCACCTTCACGATCGGTGAGCACAAGAGCGACCCGAGCTACGTCAGGCTGGCGGTCAAGGGACGCGACGAGGCACATCTTGACGCGATCATGAGCGATCTTCACCGCCTCGGAGCCCAGGTTCCCGAGATCGAGGACGTCCGTTTAGGAGCCGCCGACAAAGACAAAGCCGTCCCGAAAGGGTTCTATTCGACCACGAATCACCCCACCTTTATTTATCGCCGCGGCGCTTGGATTCCCGTGGAGGATATCGAGATGGACTGCACGATCGTCGTTCGCGACGACCGGGCGCGGTGCACGCCGCTCCACCAGGTGGTGCAAGGGGACCAGATCGTGCTCGGCCAGCGCGGCGTCCGCGTTACTCCCCCTGAGCGACCGCGTACTCGCTCTCTTTTTGAGTTTATGGGCGGCGCCGTGTCCTCTGAGCGTCCTTCGGCGACGCTGATACGCCAAATCGCCATCGAAATGGTGCACGCGAAGGTGCAAGGCAAGAAGATCGTAGTCGTTGCCGGGCCGGCGGTATCACACACCGGCGCTGCCGAGGCGCTGGCGAGCATCATACGCCGCGGGTACGTGGATGCCCTTCTCGCCGGCAATGCGCTCGCGGTTCACGACATCGAGCGTGACCTGTACGGGACATCGCTCGGCCTCGACATCAAGACAGCCGAACTGGTCAGCGAGGGACACAAACACCACCTCTACGCCATCAGTGAGGTGATCCGCTCCGGGTCGATTACAGCGGCGGTGCGCCAGGGGCTCGTAAAAAGTGGTGTCATGTACGAAAGCGTCGTCAATAACGTGCCCTTCGTGCTTGCTGGGTCCATCCGCGATGACGGCCCGTTGCCCGAAGTCATTACGGATACGATGGCGGCTCAGGATGCCATGCGGGAGCTTCTCAAAGATGCTGACCTCGTGCTTATGATGGCCACCATGCTGCACTCCATCGCCGTCGGCAACATGCTGCCCTCGTACGTCAAAACGATTTGCGTCGACATTAATCCGGCCACCGTGACAAAGCTCATCGATCGCGGGACGGCGCAGGCTATCGGGATCGTCACGGACGTGGGAACCTTCCTGCCCGCGCTTGCAGCGGAGCTCGACACGGTCGATGTGGAGTAACGAAGTTTCGAATAGGCGCCTTATCGAGCGCTGCTGCACCACATCAGCCTTGGTCGATGATGACCGGCGAGGCCGTTGTATCAAACGGGTTTGTTCGCAGCGCCAAGGAGAAAAGGTACGGATAGCGATTCCGCAAGTGCTCCATATATTTGAGCCACTCGACGATAAGCGCGCTGTATGCTCTTTTTGAATCGGTGGCCAAGTGTCTGTAGTCGGCATCAGGCAGCTGCGCCAGGTCGGTTCTGTACGCGAGCTCCTCTGCCAAGTGAAAGACTGCCCACAGCTGTTCAGAAAAGGATTCGTGCTCGAGCAGAGTGGGATTCTCCAAGAGACCGAGCAGAAATTCTCGCTTTGACACAAGGAAATCGCGAAGATTCTCCAAGAAATGAAGCACGGCCGGATTGCGCGGGTCGAACGCGATGGAGTAATCGTACTGCTTCAGGCGCGCGCTCGCCTCGAGAAAATCGCGGCCCGTCCACGTGCCCTTGACGATCAGTTCGCTGCGAATGCGGTCGACGTGCGGGTCCACGGTGGAGAAAGCCTTCAAGAGCGCGGTCCCCACCTCACTGAAGTATGCCCCGATTACCATGTTCAATTTGTTGAGCTTGCTCTGCTTCTCTTGATTGCTGATTATCTCCTCAATGATTATCACAACCAGCAACACTTCGAGGGGAAGAAACGCAAGGTCGCTCAGCCCATAGACCGCCACTTGATACACGTCGCGGAAGATGAGATAGTGAACGAGGTAGAGCACCGCTGAGGCTGCGACGAGAAGTACCCCCAGACGCGCGCGCCAGCTCAGCCTCATCTGCGTCTCCTGTGACGCCCATACGTCTCCTGATGCACCCTAACGGTGGGGCCCATAATTGAGCAGAAAAATTCCATTTGCAAGCCGCACGCCAGCTCGTTCAATGCGATTGGTCGTCAGCTGATCGTTGGGTATGGTTCGACTGAAATGCTTGAACAGGTTCTCTTTGTCGCCGCGAAGCCTAGGCACGTCGTCGAAAAGGCCCTCGCGCGCTGCGCGCAGCTTACACAAAACCCCTCGAAAGCCTAGCTTGGCGGCAAAGCTGAAACTGAGCACCTCAGACACGACGAGCGACGGCACGAATCTTAGCACATCGCCGGTCGACAGGTATTTTCTGAGAAAAATGTAGCGTCCCTTCTCCAGCAGAAAAAACTTCTCCGGAGGGACATCGAGTCGGTAATCGTGTCGAATGATTGACGTAGGGACGTAGAGCGATTCAAATCCCGCAAGATACGCCTTGCACGTAAAATCAAGATCATCGTGATAGAGAAAGAGGACCTCATCAAAGCCGCCCAGTTGCAGAAACTCGTCTCTGCGCACGGCGAAGCAGCACCCTGAAACGTAGCTCACTGGCTCCGACACGGCGCACGCGTCTTTATCTGCGCCATACCCTCTCGTGAATGCGAGGCCGGTGAAATGTAAGATATTTCCGCAGTTGCCGATTGTGGAGCCGTCGTAGATCAAAATCTTAGGGGTGGTCAATAACCTTCGGCGCCCGATAAGAGGCTGTATGAGCGCGTCTAACCAGCCCTCCTCGACCAGCGTATCGGGATTCAAGATAACGATAAAATCGCCCGTGGCACGAGCGACGCCCTGATTGTTGGCGCGGCCCCACCCGTAGTTCTCGTCGTTTTCGAGCAATGCTACCGACGAGAATCCTTCTTTCAGGATTCGAACAGTTTCATCGCTTGAATGGTTGTCAACGACGATGATCTCGAGCGCGTAGACTCCTCGACCATGCCGGGCGTAGATAGAATTGATGCACGCTTCGACGTAGTCCGCGCTGTTGTACGTCACGATAACAATGCTAACGAGGTACTCATCGGCCATTTTCACGACACGCTACACGGGAAATCGCCACGGTCTTCCACCGACGTCTCACGATGAAGGCTTGCGCGCAGCCGTATATGAAGCTTTTCCTCCCCCCGCCAGAGCGCTCAGCGGTCGCTCACATTCTGGCCCGCGCGTTGATATCCTGGACGGACCACAGCAAGAGTCCGGCAAGCACCCCAAAAAGACCCACGCCCACACAGAAAAGCCATCCGAGCATATAGATGGTGATCAAGTTGTTGGTGCGATTGAACACGTCAAGCGCGCGAAGAAATAAGACTACACCTGCGGCCAGGAAGAAAAGCCCAGGAACGCCGAAGCAGAGTATTGGGTGCTTTTGCGAGACCAAGCGAACGATCGAGTTGATGACATCGAGCCCGTGGCGGACGGGGCCCTTGCTCGACGCGCGAATACCGTCGTAGCGGGTCACAATTCCCGCTTCTTTGATAGTAAGCTTGCTATCGGCCGCCTTGATGATAATCTCAGAACTCACGCCCATGCCGTTCTGATTCAAGTCGATAGCGTGAAGCGCCTTGCGCGAGTATGCGCGAAACCCGCTTTGCGAATCGGTGACCTTCAAACCGGAGCTCAGCCTCGTCGCGTGATTGAGGAGTCTCAGTCCAAATTTCCTGTACCGAGGAATCGTTCTGCTGCTGACGCCACGCGCAAAGCGTGAGCCAATCACGATATCGGCGCCGCTTTCTCGCATCTCGTCGATAAGCTGCGGGATGTCATCGGGATTGTGTTGTCCGTCCCCATCGAGCGTCACGAGCACGTCGACGTCGCAGTCTCGCGCTATCTCAAAACAATCGCGGATGGCACTGCCGTACCCCTCGTTCGTGGGGTGCCGGAAGACCTCGGCGCCGACCAGCTCAGCTACGTCTGCGGTACCGTCATCAGAGCCGTCGTCGACAACGACGACTCGGTCGGCGTGGCGCCGTGCGCGGGCGACAACGCTACCTATGGTGAGCTCTTCGTTATACGCGGGGATCGCCACCATGCTGCCGCCCGCGCTGGTCGCCAGTATAGCAGCGCCGGCCGCACGATTAGCAGGCTGCTTCGCGCCGTCGAATTCGTTTTGAACGGGCATCGTTACGCTTCGTGCGGCGTGCAAGGCCACACACTCTCCTATTTTCTTTGGGTGCGCTCTGTTATAAATAGATACATGAACTGACGCTACTCTGCGTGCTGCCTTTGCACAACGTAAGGAACGCCAGCTTCAGCCCGGATGCACCAGTTGCTCCGACACCCCGCGAACGCTCGCCTCTACGTGCCCGCCGGACGCAGAGCCGCGTTCTTCGGAACCGCTTGCGCCTGAATCCAATCGGATGCTATCCGCGCGACAGACGAAGGACGAGGTGCGCACACGTCGCCCTTGTTAGTGGTAATAAATGACGGCGCCTCCGTCGTCAAAAACACGATTACGAGTGTCCGCGATACCGGCCAAACTCGAGTGGTATATCACCGTGCCGTTGAGGAATGAGGGTGTGTAAGACTGCTGCGCGCGCGTCCCTGTGAGCAAATTGAAAGTCCCTAGATAGACGTACCCCGTGCGTGGCGTTTTCGCCGCGGGACTTCCGAGCGTTCCGAGCGAATGATTCAAATCAAAGCTGGTCCAGAGAAGGCCGCGATATACGTCGGCATACACGGGCAGCCCAGCCGTACCTGTGCCGGCGCCTTTCACTTCGAAGAGCCACTGAGCCGCAACCACTTCTCTCTGATTAAAGCGCGCAGCATCAATGGCGTTATTTAAGAAAAACGACGTTGGATCCTGCTGGGTGACCTCATAGATGAAACCAGTACTAAACAACAACATTATGACGAAGAGTGCCGCGACGAGCTTGTAAGCGAGGCTCACGCCTGTCTTTTCACGCCGTTTCGCGCGCAGGCGCCCAGGAACCCCCCCGATCAGCAGCGCTCCGGTAACACAGAAGGGGGCCAGCAGAAGCGTTGAGATGTGGTAGAGCCTCGTCGTATTGATCGTGCCCGCCAAAACCGGAATGACGGCGGCTATCATCAATATCACAAAGCTCGCGAACGCTAGCGCAGCGAATTCCTGATCAAACTTGAAACGACAACGGCGGAGCGCGAGCGCGGCGAGGCCCACAAAGATGAGAAGTAGACCAAGCAGGTAGAGGAACTCCGCCATCTCATGAAGGGGCGAGAGCATCCCAATCTCAAGCAGTTCGTTGATGGAAATCCCGTTATAGCGCGCTAACGCGAGCGATGCGGACAAGACGACCGCAAGTGCCCCAAACAATCGGGGCGACTTCGGCGCTTTCCGCTGGGCTCGTGCGGCGAGCATATAGACAATCGCGAGCGCGCAGGCGTACGCCGCAGCGCTGATCCCGATTACGAGGGGGATGTTTAGGGACGTAAAAAGCGTGTGGCTGACCTGGGCGAACGCCTGATCGATTCCATCGCTTAGCGCCGCAGACCCGAGAGTCGCATACCACACGACCGTTAAGGCGACAAACACCAAGATGAAGGGCAGTGTGAGCATCCGTTTCGGTCGAGACGAGGTCTTAGCAGGCGCCTCCACGTGGGCGATTCGATAGAGCCGGCGCATTGCCGGGTTATCGACGAGAAAGAGCAGCAGCCACGCGACGACGAGATACCCAATGAAGATGAACGCGAGCGCGTAGTGCGACACAATGACTGACACGGCAAATATGGTGTAGAGCGCGTAAAGGCGCGCTTTTCCAGCCGCGCCTCCGACGCCTTTGTCCACCAGCAAGATCAGGAGCAGGACCAGAAACAGCTCGGCGATTTCCTGCCGCGCGAGCGCCGGCATTTCGGTAAAGAAAGTGAACAAAAAGATGACAAAGAAGGAGGCCAAGAGAGCGACTCGGTCGCTCGTCTGTTTTTGGAACACGACGAACAGGCCGACCGGAACGAGGGCAAACAAGAGGGGATAGATCGCCTTGAATATCCACACCACACTCACGCCTGACAGGATTGAGATAAGCGGAGCAAGCAGCGTAACGCTCAGCACGGCGTTGGTCGCGCCAGGCGCGTACGCATTCCACTGCGCGTTGGTAAGGACCGCGTTCGCAGTATAGACCTCCTTTTGGATGTCCCACCCCCAGACGTACGGCGAGATCAGCGATCCGTGGTAGAGTAGAGCGACCGCGATGACGAATACCGCGAGCGGATAGAGTTCCTTTGGAACTGACGCCGACGTGCTGATCCAAAACGCCGTGATCGCGATGATGATAATGAGCGCGAGCAGGAGCACGTTGTTGCCGTACGCATTCATCGCGTATGTTGCAAATATGCTCACAAAGGGGAGCACACACAGCGCTAACACAGGCGGCGTGAGCACGTCACGTCGATCGATGATGCCGTCCTCAGTTGGACCCTGGTCGCGCCAATAACTCAGTACTGCGAGGAAGGTGATGATTACGCCTTCCGTCATCACAACAGGGACAAGCGCGAGCGGCCGTTCGAACCCAAGAAGCGGATACAGCGTCGTCATGCAAAGTCCTACGCCCATGACAAGCGCGAGGCTCAGGCCAACCGCGAAGAGCGGGGTGCGCACGCCGCCGATATGGTGCAGGCGGAGGGCCCGAAGGACGAGCATGCCGGGAACGAATAAGAGGTACACAGAGGCAAGGAGGCCCCGCAAGAGCGGTATCTGCACCCCTGCCGCGTCGAGTCCGATAAGGGCCCAGGCAAGAAACTGCAGGGCAAGGACTGTCACAAGCGTCCTTTTGCGCGGCCAATCGTTCATCAGGAGAGGATTAGGGACCATGGCGGGCCTCCAGTACGCGCTTGTATACGCGTAACAATTGCGCGCCGATGGCATCCCACGTGTACTGCGCTTCAAGCAGCCTTCGCGCGTTGGCACCCAACCGTGCTCGTTCGCTTTCAGTTTCAAGTAGGCACGTGACCTTATCAACGAATCGTTCGTCGACCCTCGGCACGATGAGCGCGTGCTCCCCGTTGTGTGCCGCTACGCCTTCAATACCCTTTTCAGTGGTTACGATGGGAAGTCCCCTATTCATGTATTGAAAGATCTTCAGCCGCGTTCCGCTTCCGGCGACTATTGGCACGATTGCGATATCTCCTGTCGCGAGAAAGCGCCGCAAGTCCTCGATGAAGCCGACGGAACGCACATTCTCTCGCTCAAATGTCGGGGCGCCGGCGCCGCCCACCAAAAACAAGACCTTTGAGTCGACCGTTCGTAATCGAGGTGCGAGGTACTGCTCAATGATGTCAAACGCTTCGCGATTGGGCGGGTACGGATAGTAGCCGTGAAACACGATGACGCGCGCGTGCTCACTTATACCCTGCTCACGCCGCGCGCGAGCTTTCTCCTCGTCGGTCGGCAACCTATCCAAGCTACAGCCGGACGGTATGACGCTTATCTTTGTAGGTGCAAGTCGGAACTGCCTGATGATGAGGTCCCTATCGCGCTCGCTTACCGCGATAACGTGCTGCGCGACAAACCGGCAGACGAGCAGCTCAAGCAGGAAGATATAGCGCGGAAGGACGAACCGTTCGATCCTAGTATACCGGAGGTCGTTGGAGAAAGTCTCGCGCACGAGCTCCGATTCAACGTTGTGAGGGGCATAGACAAGCGGAGCACCGCTGGCCGTCAGCAGAGTAGCGAGCTTCACGGAGAGTGCACCGCTCGGATGCGATATCTGAATGAGGTCGACAGCGTTCTCACGCAGTATTCGTATGACGCTACGCGCAAAACTCGGTGCGAGGTCGCGAAAAACGCGCAGCGTCCGACCGACGAACTTGAGATCGCTGTACGAGTAAATCGTGGCGAGCCTCGCGTCTTGAGGATTGACGAACTCCGCGGCTTCGAGCACGATGACGCTGTTGTCTCTGGCGGTGAGCTGTCTCGCCAGATTGGCATACCTCTCCTGTGCTCCATTCTTCGGCTGCGAGAGGCCTACGTGAATCGTGATGTCTAAGATATTCACGGCAATCCTCAAACTGCGCGCGCGAGCTGATCAAGAGAGTGGTAGCCGGTAAGCACGCGTTCCTCCATAATCGCCCAGCTGTACCGTTCTTCATACGCCTTACGCCCGTTGTTGCCCAGCTCGGCGCGAAGCTGCGGGGCCTCCCTGCACGTTTTCAGCGCGTGCGTGAGTGCGGGCACGTCGCCGTACGGCACCACCACCCCACACTGCTCCTTTCGAACGATGCTCGCCATTGCACTCTCATCGCTTACGATGATCGGTTTTCCACACATCATCGCTTCAAACAGTTTATAGGGGCTCTCATACTTCGTCTTGGGGACCCTAGGGTCGTTAAACCGGAACAAGAGATCCGCCTTCAGCGTCTCCCTAATGACGTCGTCATACGAGGGCAAGAACCCGAGATACTGCGCCTTGCTCCCGACTCGGTTCAGCTCGTTAAGAACCCGTTCATTGTCAGTGATCGGCCCTGCCACTTTGAGCCGCACGCCTTCGACACGGCTCACCGCATCGAACATGTAGTTAAGCCCGCGGGAGCCGTGCATCGCCCCCGCATAGAATATGACCATCTCGTCGGGCGACGCACCCGATGCGGTACCTGACGTCCTCGCATGGAGCTTCGCTACCCAGTCAATCGGGGAGTTGTATACGTAATAGAGCTTCTTAATGTGTGCTCCGTCGACCTCTTCAAAGCGCGACTCATCCACCAAAAACAGCACGTCCGCGAAGCCGATTCCCGTGCGTTCAAGGTACGCAACGAACCACCTAATGCGCTTTCTCAGCCCCTGAAATCCTCCGTCGGGCAGATTATCTGCATAGAAGTCGTAGATGAAATAGCAGAGCTTTCGCTTCCCGATGAGTTTGGCGAGTATGGCGGGGAAGAGCGTATCAAAGTCGCTCGCGTGTATGACATCGCTGTCGTCGCGCAAAAGGAACACGAGCTCATATGCCCACCAGAGCGGCAGATACAGCAGCGCCGCCGGCCGATCGTACGGGGCTCGTATCGTGCACTTGTACGTCGGGTACAGCGCTGCATTGTATGGTTCCGCGGTGCGATCGCGATCCCAAATCAGCAGTTTGACGGAATAGCCGTGCGTTGCCAGCGCTTTCGCTATCTTGTTGATGCCGGGCTCTATCCCCCGCCCTCGAATCAACGTCACCTTCATTTTGGATGCTCGCCCATCGGTTACTCGCGTTCGGCTTCGACGTGTTCAATGGAGACGGCGTGCCCGGTAGAGAGAAAAATCAGCGCAAATCGCTCAGGCCTAGCTGTACCGTGCCACATCGGCCTCCACCATCATATGCACGAGTGTCTCAAACGAGGTCTCGGGCGCCCAGCCCAACCTGGCACGGGCTTTTGACGCGTCTCCGCGCAAGTCAGGTACTTCTGCGGGCCGCATAAATCGCTCGTCGAATGTGACGTACTTTTCCCAGTCTAAGCCGACGTGATCGAAGGCAAGCGCGGCGAATTCCCTGACCGAATGGCTCTTGCCGGTGGCGATCACGTAATCATCAGGCTCATCCTGCTGCAGCATGAGCCACATCGCCCTCACGTAATCGCCGGCAAAGCCCCAGTCGCGCTGCACGTCGAGGTTGCCCAACCGAAGCTCGTTCGCCCGGCCGCAGGCGATGCGCGCGACCCCATCTGAGATCTTTTTCGTTACGAACTCAATGCCGCGCCGCGGAGACTCGTGGTTGAAGCAAATGCCATTGGAGCAGTGCAGGCCATAGCTTTCGCGATAATTGATCGTGGCGTAATGCCCATACACTTTTGCAACGGCATAGGGGCTTCGTGGGTGGAACGGCGTGATCTCGCTCTTCAAAGGCTGCGGCGATGTGCCAAACATCTCGCTGCTTGAGGCTTGGTAAAAGCGTGCATCAGGACTAAAGTGCCGCATGGCTTCCAGCATCCGCACCACGCCAAGCCCCGTCACGTCACCCGTCAATAGGGGCTGATTCCACGACGTGGCGACGAACGATTGCGCGGCGAGGTTGTACACCTCGTCAGGCATCGCCGTCTGCACGGCGACGTTGAGCGATGACTGGTCGGTGAGGTCCCCTTCGAGCAACACGAGTCGATCTATTGACTCTTTGATGCGTGATTCGTTAGGGGTGCTCAGCCTCCTCACCAGACCGTAGACCTCGTAGCCCTTTTCCAAGAGCTGCTCGGCCAAATATGACCCATCTTGTCCCGTGATACCCGTTATCAGTGCCGCTGGCATTTTCCTGCTCCCTTCGTGATAATCATCATCAAAGATCGCGGTGCACCTATAAGAATTTGCTGCAGCGTTTGTGTCTGCGTACAGCTGTGTGAGCGCGAGGCTCGCGCGCTAATCGGAAATCCCGCGAGTCCCTACCGTGTGTCGCTCTCACGCCGCTTGAGGGCGGAATCGCAACTGCCGGGACCACATCAGCCATCGAACCCAGCCTGCGCCGCGCGCAAAAAAAGAAGGCTTCTCGCACTCACTTTACGGTGAGATAGAGATACGCCGAGCGGTAAACGTTGGGGTCGCTTCCCTTATATAAGTTGAAGTTCAGCTTTTGCCCCATGCCGCTGTGCGTCGGCGCAAAGGAGATGGAGTTTTCCCACTGCCCATCGTTCGCCAGGCTGAATGATCGCGAGGCGACGGACGCGTTATCGAGTGTGACCACCAAGGTGTAGTTGGCGTTCGTGTTCTCGTTATTGATGACGCCAACGGTCACGTTGCCCGTCTGGCCAACGCTCAGATTGGTCGGATAGCCGCTCGCATTCCCACCGGGGCCCAGAAGGAACAGCTGGGTGAACGGCTCGCTTGGCTGGGGGAGCACCACGATCAGTATCACTCCAAAAATCGCGAGGACCAAAACTATGGCAAGAGACACTGTGAGGGCGGTATTACGATTCAAGCGACTCTGATTCGTTCGTGCCTGCTCATAAATGTTTGCTTGCGCGCCAAATGCGATCAAACGCGGCTTGAAGAGCACTGCTATCAGGGGCGACTGAGCTATGCGGCTCTGCACCCCGTTATCGACACTTGAGAAGGAATCAATCTATGAAGCTCACCCGAACCGGTGACCCCTCGTGAAAGAAAATCTGCGATTCATAGAGACTCGCTGCCGCTGAAAAACGGCGTGTGAGACCGATTACGCATTCACGCGATAGACCTGAGCATACCCGTTAGAATAGATGTTGCTGCTACCCCCTACGTAGTAGCGCGAGTCCAGTTCCACAGGCAGACTGGTTAGGGTGTTCAAGCCGACGACGAGTTTCCCGCTTTGCACGTTGAAGGTGCCGAGATAGATGTACGATCCGGGCTTGAGGTTCGCCCAATAACCTCCGCTGGGAAGCATCCTCGTCTGAACGGGGTCAAACGTGTAGACAGCATAGCAGCGGAAGGAATCGGTCCCTATGGTGCCACCAGAGGCATTTGTGCCTATCCACTTCGCTGCAACCATTTCTTGGTCAGTGAACTTTGCAAAGTCGACGCTCGTATCTAACGCTATGAGCGTGGGGCTATCGTTGAGTTCTCCAGCCACCTTGTACACGAGCCCCACGTTGAACAGAAACAATACGACCATGAAACACGCCAAGGCCTTAAAGGGAGGGGATATTGTTCCCTGCGAAGCAATCTTGGTGCTTCGCCTCTTAACAACGCTGAAAACGCCGGCAAGGCCGGTGACGAGAAACACGCTGAGCACAATCTGCGCTATTTGCACGAACCGCGAGAGATTTAGACTCGCCGCAAAAAGGGGCTGCGTGAGACAGAGGTAGAGAACGATCAACATAGCGGCAGAAAACGCTAGGTACTCATTCGAGAATTTAAGCCTTGATCGCTCTTTCAAGGCGAAAAGAAACCCCACGAGAGCCATAATGAGTGCGATGATGAAGAGATACTCAGTAACCTGGTGCAACGGAAGCTTGTACGCAAGAATTGATTGAAGTCCTGTAGTAAGCCCCGCGCCCGCGAGTGACCCAGTGGTGGGAAGTGGCATAGTGGAGGCGTTGGTTGCCCCGCTAAGTTGCACGTTCGGTCCCCTTGTTCCAAGGAACGCGAAGGTCCTAGCGACTATGCGCGCAAGCGTGTCAAACGGTTCTGAGTTATTCGCAAAGCGGTACCAAACGGCCGCGATGAGCGTGAAGCCAACAACGAAAACCGCACTGATGCTGGTATTGCTGCGCAGTCGACGCGGCCGACGAAACCGCGGCACCGCGCGATCGGGATCTCGTGCGCGGGCGACCCGCTCCGTTAGCGCTCGCATGTCGAAGCGCCTCACCACCAAAAGCATGAGCCACGCGAGAATGAAACAGAAGAGAAAGATGTACGTCAACGCGTAGTGTGAGACGATCAACGAAAAGCCAAACAGGCCGAAGAGAAAGAACCGCGGCGTCCTGCGCATCTGTTTGTCTACGAGCAACAGCAGCAGCGCAACGAAAAAGAGTTCCGCGATTTCCTGACGTGCCATGGTAAGAAGCTCGGTATAAAATGAAAAAGTCACCATAAAAAAAAACACGCCGAACAGGGCAATCCGAGGGGACGTTTGTTTTTCGTACAGCGCATAGAGGCCGAGGGGCACCATAGCGAAAAGCAGCGGAAAAATGAGCTTCAAGACCCACGTCACGCTCATGCCGGTCGCGATAGAGAGCAGCGGAGCGAGCATAGTGATGCTCAGCATTGCATTGAGGTTCATTGCGTTGTAACTGAAGTTCGCAGCGGTACCCCAGAAGCCGTTGCTGACGACAGTTTGTGCCACGAAGTTTTCGATTTGGATATCGAATCCCCACAGGTAGTTCGTAACCAGCGCGTTATGGAGCAGCAGCGCCAAGGCGATTGCCCCTATCGCGAGAGAGTAGTAGCGTTTCGGCACGTAACTGGTAAAGCCGCACAGTAGAATCAGGGCGGCGACGGCGAGCAGCACGAGAACGGTTCCGACGCTCGTGCCACGTGCGTTGAAGAGATACGCCCCAAAGACGCCCATGAAGGGCAGCAACAACAAACCGAGTGTTACTGGCGAAAGGGCTACCTGCGTGTTGATCGTCGTAGAGCGAGAATAATCCCGGTCGCGACTATAGCTTACCACACAAAGCGCCAGGACAACTCCACTCATCGTGGCGATGAACGGAACGAGCGCAAGTGGCGTGGACGTAATGCCATGAACATAGACGGTGTTCATAAAGAGTCCCGTGAGCATAATCGTTGCCACGCTTAAGCCCACCGTGTAAAAAAACCCTTCAGTGACACTAAGCTCGTGCAACCTGAGAACTCGCAAAAGGATGATCCCTGGCACGAAGAGTAGATAAACGAGTACCAGCACCTCCCGTAGAATCGGCACGTGCACCCCGACGGCGTCTAAAGCCAAGACTATCCAGACGAATATCTGAAGCGACGCGATGAGCTTGAAGAAGGTGGCGAAATCCCAGTCGTTAGCTTCGAGTGGATTGTTGAGTCTCATGGATACGACGTCGGTGGGTCCTTCGTGGAGATGCTGTCAGTGGCCGAGCGATTTCGTTACCCGTTAAAGAATATAAAGAGCTGGACGAACGCTTCGCGATGCAGTTGTTTGTTCATACTCTATATGTAGTTTCTTAATGAGTCTACTGAGAAGTTCCTCACGTGCATGCTTTCACTTTTGCGTGCCTTCGAGTGAACGGATTAAGAATCCGTTAGTCGCAACATCGCGGGCGTTCTTACGCAACGAGCACCTGATCGTCGGGTCAATCAGAGAAATCATTAACCACGCAGGACGATCCATAGGAAAAAGCTTTAATGAAAGACTCAGTGAAAGACGTAGATACACGTTAACGGCAAGGAAGAGCCTCGAACAGCCCGCGCCGCAATGAGGATCAATGATAAAACGCCCGATCTTTCTCGCCGTGCTACTCGTTCTCGCGGTTTTGTTTTCCACGGCGTCCGTCAATGCACAAACGGTCGGCGTGAAAAAGTACGTCATCTTTCGTGATGATGACGTCGCGCCATGGTGGTTTCACGGAGATACGCTGCAAGCCGTGAATCAGGTGCACATCGATGAAAACGTGCCCGTGACGCTGGCAATCGTTCCGGATCCTCACGCCATAGGACCCGACAGCCAAGTATTCCCGTATGGCCAACTCACATCGAACGTTACGGCTACCCGTGGCACAAGCCCGGACAACGAGCTACTCCAAGATCCTGCGTTTCTCGCGTACATGCGGTCGATTAGCTCAGACCCGCTATTTGAGTTCGCGCAGCACGGATACTCGCACAAGGATGATCAGTTATCGCTCCTAAGCGAGCCCAGCGAGTTCGCCGGTGCGTCCGCTACAGTCCAGCACGAAGCCATACAGAAGGGGCGGGACGATATCACAGAAGCGTTTGGGATAACGCCAACCACGTTTGTTCCCCCCTTCGACCATGGCGATGCCAACACGCTCGAGGCAGTGCAGGCGCTCGGATTTACGGATTATTGCTCGGGGCGCGGGGACCCCGCGACATTGCAAGGGCAAGCAGACGGGATACGGGTGGAACCGGCCACTGTTAATATCGTCGGCGCGAACTATACCGCACTCAACACGAGCTTTCAGCTCGCAAAAAACACGACCGACCAGTTCTTCAGCGATCCCTCCAACGATACGTTGATTGTCGCGTACCACTGGTGGACTTTCAGCGGGCCCGGAGGCTCTGTCGACGCGCGCGAGGTGCAGCTGTTGCGTGACTACATTGACTATATAAAAGCCAATGAAGGCGTGCAGTTCACGCGACTTGATCGTCAGGTGACGACCAGCACAGGAGCTGCCGCCGGCACTGCTTTAAGCCTGCCTCAGATAACGATCAGCACAGCAGCTATCTACGGCGCTGTTTCAAGCCTGATGAACGTGAGCGGTGCCCTGACGCCATATCGGCTGTGGCTCACTCGCGGTGTGGGGATCACTTACCTGCTCGGTTTCGCCTGGTTCGTGGTACGCGGAAGGGACCGCCGCAAGTGATGACTTTTGCGTTGAGGCGTCGCGGGAAGTCAACACTTCGTCACGACGCTGTGCGCGGACCCCGCAACGAGCGCCGCCGCGACTGAGGCGCCGCCGATGCACTTCTCACAAATCGCCCTCGACGCACCGACAGTACAGCCGTTCGTAGGCGCACCAACCCCCGTTCGCGTATCGACCGGCTGATGCTAGCACGCTCTAGACCCACGCCAACGATCGTCAGAGAGGCACCGTGCACACCCCGATGCACGAGCACATCCAAGCTTTCGACGATCGATTGCACGTTCTTCCTCTTCACAGATGGCCAGCGTACAGAAGACGTGGGCCGGCTGCCGGCGCACGCGTTTTGTGCGTTTCGATGACCGGTACGCCACGCGGTACTACAGACACACGTTCACGCGGCACGTGAAACTCGCGCGCGATCGTATCAGCTTCGAATGAGAAAATGCGATGGGTGAGCACCCCCACCATCTTTTTTGCGACCAGTTTGTACGCGTTCCAAAGCCGCCTCGCAAAGAACCGCTCCCGATACACGTCCAAGTGGTAGGAGAGAACGAGTGGGATGTCGGGGTCTGTCCGTCTGAGAAAGTAGACTGCCTCAGACGAAAATAGCGAGCAAAAGCCTAGCACGTGAACCACCTCGGGCGTGATCGTGCGGTACAGCGCAACCGTGTCCCCCCGCAGCTGGACGACAAAGCCGGTAAAGCAGGTCGCCTAAGGGTACATCCACACGCTGTATTCTGAACCCCTTGCACAGCTCTTCTCTTGGGCGATGATGACGATTGGGCTGAAGCTCCGTGACCTCGTACCCCCAGTGAGCGAGGGCCCCTCCCACCTTTCGGGCTACGGTGTTGATGCCGCCCTGAGCAGCCGTTTCCATTTGGTTGAACAAAAGGAGCTCATTCGTGCATTGCACGACTTCATCAATCAGTCCTTCGTATTCGTCAGGGACCGATCCCACGCATGCTCTTTTTCACCCGGCTGACCACGCGGTTTCTGAAGTTTGTCGTACGTTCCGACTGAGCTTCAATTGATTGGATCGGGGTGCTGAGGCTTGCGGCGTCGTTGAAGAAGAGCGTTAAACGGTCACGCACTGCGACGGTCGGGTTATCGTGGGCGAGAAGAATTTCTGCGCAATCATCACCTCTAGCAGCGATTGATTGGCGCCGCTGACTGCGCGTTAGGTAGGCACAGCAGCGGTGACATAGTCAAAGTAGTCTTCTTAACAAGAGCATCGAGATACGGGCCGCAAACCGCGACTTGTTTTAACAGGCACAATGGGGTTTTTATCCCGGTTCCGCCGTGGTGTGTAACAGAGTCGCGTAAAGTTTTTCATACTTGCCCGCGACTTGCCCCCACGTCCGAATACGTTCACTCAGCGGACCCACCTGCGGATCGGTATCTTTGATGCTGATGATAAGTTCCGCAAGCTCAGTCGGATCCGGGGGGTAGCTGATGCCAAAACACCCCGGTTCGTCTAAGAATTCCACGAGTGCCGTTGTTTTAGCAACGATGCTTGGCACCCCAAGCGCGAGCGCTTCGGCTACCGCAATGCCGTAATTCTCGGAGCGGGAAAGCAGGAGGAAAACGTCCGCCGCCCTGATTTCCCGATAAAGTTCTTCCTCGGGCAAGAAAGGGTACCAAGAGATCGATGACTGGAGGCGCAACTCTCGCGCCAACTTGCTTAGCGTGCCCTTATAGGTACCGTCGCCAATGATTTTGAGTCTTGTACGCTTTTCGAAAGCGTGTTGCAACTCGTAAAGCCCTTTCAGTATATACTGAACGCCCTTCAGTTCCAGCAGCCAACCATAGTACAGCAAAGAGATGTGGTGAGGGTTCCGTAGATCCTTTCTTGGTGCCTCGATATGCGTGACCCCGTGAGGGATGACTTCAATCCGATCTTCCGTGACGCGAAAGTCCCTTTTGACGTTTTCGCGTTCAAAGCGCGACGCACAGATGACCTTTGCCGCAGCGGTATACGAGTGCTCGCCGACAGTGTGGTTGAATACGTTCCAGAGGTGCTTACCAGCGACCGTGTTGTGCGATTGAATGTCATAATGCGGAGAGAAGGCGACAGGGCACTCAGCGCGGCGCAAAAAATGCATGATCTCCCATGGTAACAAGGAAGCGTAGCCGTGGACGTGAACAACATCAGGATTCAATCTGGTGAAGTTCTTTCTCAAATAGATATACATCGCAGGGTTCAGATCGTAGAGAAAAGGCGCGACGCGGGACTCTACCCGTATGATTTTGACGCCGTTGTACATTTCTTCAGCCGGCAGATTCGCGGGATTCGCCTGAAGGACAGTCACGGCGTGTCCCCGTTGAACCATCTCTGCGCCGATCTCCCGAACAGCTCGGTTAATACCGCCTGGTGCGGTCGTCTCCATGTAGTTGAGGAGGAGGAGCTTCATTTCCCGCATCGCAGAACGTCGTTAAGCAGTGCGTCGTAGTCGCGAAAAACGCGATCCCACGCGTACTCGTTTTTCGCCCGGTCAAACGCGCCGTCTCGAAGCGTGTCGTACGCTTCTGGCTGGTCCAAAACGGATTCGATCGAGGTGCGCAGGCTCGCGGAATCGTTGAAGAACAAGGCAAAACCGTCGCACACCTCTCGATTGTACTGGTTATCGTGGGCAATGATGAGGTTGCGTGCGATCATTGCCTCGAGCAGCGAGGGGTTGGTGCCTCCCGCTGAGTGCCCGTGCAGGTAGGCAAAACAATGTTGGCGCAACATGGTCAAAAGGTCCTTTTCGTAGATTCCCCTGCTAAACGTGACTCGATCCTGGCCTCGGTGCTCCGCAATAAGTGTGTGGATGCCTTTCCTATAGCTCGAGTCCAAAAAGTTCCCGACGATGACGAGCTTCTTGTCGGTGCGCGCGGTCAAGAAGCCCTCGACCATCGTGCTGATATTGTTGTCGCGCTCAAGACGCGCGACGATCAGGAAGTACTCGCCGATCTCCAAGTGGGAGAGGTCATCGGGAAGCGCTCCAAGCCGCGACGGGTCCCATTGCACCCTCGCAGACACATCGACGCCGTACGGGATAAAGGTCGCTTCCCTCGCCCGCGATGCCTTGAGATACTCCTGAATTACCCGCGCGTCGGCGATCGCCGCGTCGGCATAGCGGAGCGCAAACAGCTCGTTGACGTGAAGCGCGGTCTTTTCGAGGGAGTTGTACTTTTCTCGCGTCCATTCACGGCCGTCTACGTTCACCGCGATTTTTTTTCTAAAGAGCTTCGGAATGAAGAAGAAGAACCCGGCGCCGTAGCCCAGCATTATCACGCAGTCGCACGTCAAGCTCGCCCACACGAGGGAATAGACATCGTACATGGTCTCATAGAACACCCGCCTGAACGGCTTGAGCGGAAAGTAAAACAATTTGACCCCCTTGTACTCGGAGGGCCGTGGCAGAGCGGTGCCCTCGCAGCTCACCCACACCTCACGACCTTCGGCGGCGAGTGCCGGAGCCATTCGTTCCGCGAACGTCTCGAACCCACCATATTTGGCAGGTATCCCACGTGAGCCGAGGAGCGCGATTCTTGACTTCATAGTTCACCGAATATGCGTTCGCGTTCTCGTGCAGTCCTTAAAGCTTTGTCGTTCTTATGTGATCACGCTTTGTTTTTGTGTCAACGCTCAGACAAACTCGTGATTGCTCGATAAGCGAGGATGGCAGATATGTTATCGGAGCACCGTGGTGGCGTCGGCGGCCTTTTTGAATTGTTCTCTAGTCGCCAACCTGCCTGTGCAAGAAAGCGCTTGCACGTGCTGGACTGAAAGCCTATCGTGATTCGCCACCCATTTCGGCTATGAATCAATGAGCGCAGACACGGAGTGGAGGATGATCCCCGTAAACACCAAAAACGTCCCTACTACCGTAAGAAGCAGCATCAGCAGCGTCGGACCCAAGACGACGTGCCCTACGATGAAATAGGCTTGAATGACGAATGCGGCGATTCCTGCCGCGATGGCGACCAGGATCAAGCCGGGAACGGTGAACGCGAGCAGCGGCCTTTTGAACTCGATGCTGCGCAGCACGCCCGCTAACACCTGAAGCCCGTGACTTACCGGGTGCTTAGATGAGCGACCCACGTCGTAGCGAACCCCGACGGCCACCTCCTTTATCCGCAGCTGCGCGTTTGCCGCTTCCATAAGCATCTCGCTGTCGATTGTCATCTCGTCGGAGTTGAACTTGAAAAATGGTGTGGTGTTGATCGAGAACGCGCGAAAACCGCTCTGCGTGTCGGTGATAGCAACGTCGCCGTTGAGCCCGAAATGGACGAACTTGTCGAGAACGACCTGCCCGAACCGACGGTAGCGCGGCGTACCGCCCGCCTCTCCGTTCAGGTAGCGGCTTCCGTTGACGACGTCGGCCTCACCGCGCAAGAGCGGCCCGACCAGCTTCGGTATGTCATCAGGGTTGTGCTGACCGTCGCCATCGATAATCACGATGATATCGAAACCGGCTTGCGTCGCGTACTGAAAGAGATCGCGTAAGGCGGCGCCTTTACCCACGTTGACGTCATGAACGATCACGAGGGCGCCAGCGAAGCGCGCGACCTCGGCTGTCTTGTCCGTGGAACCGTCATCGACGACGACGACCTGATCCGCATACTGAGAGGCGCGCAACACGAGGCTACCAATCGCCACCTCCTCGTTGTAGCACGGAATGCCAACCATGACCTTCAAGGAGGCTGCGTCGTGAGCCATCGCGTTGAGTTCCGTCATATCCGTTGGGTTCTGCTCGGTGGAGGACAATGTTATAGCGCCTGCTATGCGTTTAATCTGCGTGTACCTTATGCTGACCCGACATAAAGTTTGCTGTTTGTGCGTCAACGCGTCAATCTGAAAGGCTTATTAGTATTTTCTTGCACGTTAGGCGTCTCTTCAATCGGAAGACTCGCCAAATGAGATCGGTCGTCGATTACGGGGCTTCGGGGAGCTCATGGCAGCAAACGGGACCATTTGACACACTCTGGATCAGCCTCGGTCGAAGTGCCTCGCTCAACAAAGAACCTACAACTCAAGAGCAGCCCTTGCCACGTCACGCGCCTCAGCGAGGGCCCTTACACGCACCGATGTGAAGATTGTTGCGACTGAAGAAGTCTAAGAAGAGGCCGACTAAACGCGTATCGGCACTACAGCCACCGGGCGCTGCAGGACGAGCAATGCAATGACTGAGATCGTCGCGAGTTGTTCAATCGTGCTCGAATAGCTAATCAAAGACAGTCGGTCAAAACAATTGAATACAAAACGTTTAAACGTGCACTTAGCGATTGTCAGGCTGTGAGAGTCGTTGGGCGGGAGCTAACTAAGTACACGATCGTTCTGCTTGTTATAGTGCTCGTTGGCGCGTTTCTCAGGCTCTATCACACTGGCGCCCAGAGTCTCGGCGCCGACGACACGTGGTCGGTCTGGGTATCAAAATTGAGCCTGCACGACATCGTGCAGACCACGTCAACAGACGTGCATCCCCCCCTCTATTATTTCTTGCTTCACTACTGGATGGCGTACTTTGGAACTTCAGAGCTAGCCGTCAAACTCCCCTCCATTGTATTCGGCGTACTCTCGATAATCGTGGTGTACGCGTTGGGCCGTCAACTCTTCGATGAGCGAGCAGGGCTGCTTGCTGCATTCATTCTTGCCGTTTCATCGTTCAACATCCGGTACTCGCAAGAGGTGCGCATGTATAGCTTACTGGTTTTGCTTGGATTGCTCTCGATGTACTTCTTCATCCGGCTCTCCCGACGAAGTACCCCACTAACGTGGGCTGGTTACGTCATCTCAACGACGCTTTTACTCTATACGCACGCGTACGGTCTCTTTTTGCTCATCGCACAAAACCTCTATGTAGTGAGCCTGCTTGTCGTATCTCGCAAAGACGCATTTTGGTGGCGACGCTGGCTAGTGCTCGAACTCGTCGTCATCGTTCTTTTTGCTCCGTGGGTTCCGGTTCTCATCCACCAGACAGGCGCGACATCAAGCGGGCAGCAAGCCTCTTTTTGGTTAGCGCTACAGCACGTAGGCGCCGCCGTGGTAGCGACGCTTACGTCCTATGCCAACGGAACGCTTCTTCTCTTGGCTATTTTTCTCGTGTTATCGGTACTATCGTTGGTTACGTGCAGCGCGGCAGACGATTCAACTAGCTTGAAAGCTCCATTGCAAGCCCTACGACGATACGTGCGCGGCATGCGGGTTAGCGACGTTCACGCACAGTATTTCCTCATCGTGTGGTTCTTGACCGTCCTCTTCCTGCCGATCGCTCTTTCTCTGTTTTCAAAGCTCAGCTTTGAGATCAGATACACGATTGCAGCCTCAGTAGCGCTCTATTTGCTCGTCGCTAAGGGGGTCGTTAACATTAAGCCCCGAACCGTTCAGCTCGCCGTCGTGTTCGTCATTGTCGTGCTGTCTGCGGTGAACGTACAAGCTTACGTAAATAACCAGCTCGCCGAAGGATGGGCAAAAGAAGCTTGGGTACAATCGAAGGAGGCGTTTAGTGTGATCAACCAGCAAGGGCGGAACGGAGATCTGGTGGTACTTTACCCTCAGTTTTTGTGGTCAGTTAACAAGTACTACGATAACGTAAACGGCATAAATGCTACGCTGCTTAAAGTTGGACCGACGATTCAGGATATTAACACTCTTTATGCGCACGCAAGCAAGAACGATAGAGTATGGTTTGTCGTGTATAGTTATGACGCGCCTCCCACTACTGTTGAAAAAAGCGTGCTAAGCGCCTTCAATCAAACACACTCGATCGCCTACGTCAAGAACTACGAGGGCTATCGTATTTACCTGCTTGAGAGACGCGCGTAACCCCCTGCGTCGCATTGTGAAGGGAGCTTGCGTGAACGGAAACGACGTGGATTAGACCATCGAGATTTTCTCTTGCAGCGCGTGCGTTGCAGTACTCCTTTTTTAGACGAGCCGGAACCGCCGTTTACGTTGATCGCAACAAAGCAATTTTAATATGGGGACAGCACGGTTGATTAGTAACTAGGAAGGTTATGAGAGTAGCTATCATACCACCGACAGGCCAAACTGGGGAGTGGACACTAAACAGACACCTGATACCGGGCTTGCGAGCGCAAGATGTTGACGTGAAAGTATTGCACCATTTTGCTTTAAACCGGCCAAACACAAAGGTTTTTTTGGGCAGTCTGCTGCTGAAGCGTCTGATAAAAGACGGGTCGGTCTCTCTCATACATAATGTAGATAACCTCGGGCCGTTTCTCTTCCGACACCGCAACCTACCAGCAAAAAAAGTGCTCACTGTTCACGATATTGCGCCGGTTATGCTGCCGCAAGCGTACAATCGTATACTGCGGTTTGATTTTACAACTGTCCTTCCAAAGCTTATCGAAAACACTGATTTGACGATAGTGGATAGCTACTCTACTATGACGGACTTGATCGCGAAATTTGGAGTGCACAAAGATAAGCTTATAGTTATCCATTTAGGAGTCGATACATCTTTTTTTCATCCTTATAACGATCACGGCCAAGATATGCGCAAATACGGCTTGCGGCCGCGTTTTTTGCTCTACGTTGGGAACGACCGTGCGAGAAAGAACTTAAAAACCCTCATTAGAGCGTACATGAGTGTTTTTCACGAAATACCTGACGATTTGGTGCTGATCGGACCGATTAGCAAGAACAAGATACGAGCTTACATTGATTCGAACGGCTTTCCGAGTCACGTCAAAAAGGAAGTGCAGAGAAGAATAACGCTGCTCGGATACGTAGCGTACGAAGACTTACCAAGAATTTATAGCGCAGCGACTGCTTTGATCTTCCCTTCACTTTATGAAGGGTTTGGACTGCCACCTCTTGAAGCCATGGCGTGCAATGCTCCAGTCGTGCTCTCAGACAACAGTTCGCTGAGAGAAGTTGCGGGAGATGCGGGGCTTTACATCAACGATCCACTGAACTCAGAAGATATCTCAGGAAACATACTCGAGATAATAAATAACGAGAGTTTGCGCGAAAGTTTACGTTCCAAGGGCTCTAAACAAGCACATAAATTTAGCTGGGAAACAGCCGTTCAAAAGACCATAAACGCATACGATTCCATTCTTTAGTCAAAAGGGTAAGGACTCTTCGTCAGTCGAGATGAGTGCGCGGCGATGAAAGAAAAAGTAATATTAGCCAATACGCATTCTTTTTCTTCTTTCTTGCCTGAATTTCAGGTTAAAGAAGAGATTAACGAACTTCCTTATGGTGGGGGGTGGCACGTTCGACTCGCTCAACAGATTGCAAAGAGCACGGACAGATATGACCTCGAGTGTTGGAGCATCGAAAACCGGCTAGAGAAAGAATTTGTAACCAAGGACGACGACATACTTTATCGATTCTTCCCCGCACAACGCATAGGATCCCATCGAATCAACCTCGGCGAGGTCTCCTGGCCATTACTGAGAGAATTGCGCGTCGAAGTGAAAAAACAGAATTCGCTTGTACATTTGCACTCGGCATTCACTTGGACAACTGTTCTTACATCTATCTTCATCAAAAAAACTCCGATATTGGTCCAATGCTACGAAGATAGATCGCTCCTACAGCTCTTTTTGGAAACTCCAGAAAGAACGCGTTACAACTATTTGGCGTCTTACCTGTTAAAGGGATTCTTTTTCGAAAGAGCCTTAAAAAGACGCGTCGACTGTTTCCTTGTTCTCAATAAGCCCACTGAAAAATACTTTTCACGCTTGGTAGGGGCAAAAAGAGTTCAGATCTCGCCAATGGGAATCGATTTCTCTGTTTATACGAGAATCGACAAGAATAGAGCCAGAGACGACTTAGGTCTAGATCCCAACAAAAAGTACGTGTTGAGCGTCGCTGCGATGGTCGAAAGGAAGGGGCTGGACTATCTGATTCGGTCCATGCCACCCATACTCGAACGACTGCCCGATACCGAACTGCTTTTGGTTGGAGAAGGATACTATAAAAAGCACCTTCAATTGTTAGCCCAGAAGCTACGCATTCAGGACGAGATTCATTTCATTCCAGCAGGAGACGCTGAACTGAGGGTTCCCGATGAGAAGTTGCCGCTCTACTATAGTGCAGCTGATGTGTTTGTCCTGCCGTCTCTAACTGAAGCATTGGGGGTTGTGGGGATCGAAGCTATGGCGTGCGGAACACCGTTTATCGGAACCAACGTCGAAGGGATACCGAGTCTGGTCGAGCAGTTTGAAGCAGGCGTGCTGATTCCGCCGAGGGATTCCAATGCAATTGCGAGCAGTGTAATCAACGTTCTTGAAGACGGTGCCATGTTCAGTGCAAACAGAGCACGCGCGAAAAACTATTTTGATTGGCACAACGTCGCGAAGAAAAATATCGATGTTTATGACGTTCTTTTTGATAGATACTACGGCAGCAGCGAATAAACGCAGTATGAAACTACATCAGCAAGGTGCGTTTAGTTATTGACGACAAGCGTCTTTATTCGCTGGCTTTCTATATTGAGTCCATATTTGATGAAAGATCTCAGGATTAGAGACTATGTTCACTCTTGCCCCTCCTCAAAGTTATAGCAAGACGCGAACTCGTTTTGATAGCGCGATTAAATTATGTCAGCTCAGCGATCCCTACACGAGTAATGGGGCTGACTGGGCTAGGCACGTCATTTATGACTTTTTTGCGCACAGAATACGCGCTTGACAGGAGTGTTACGATGAAGAGCATAGCACAAGTTTTATTAGCCGGTCTCTTTGTAACTTAAATCATAGAGCACTACACTCAAGAAACGTGATTATAGTAGTCACTTTGTCTCTAGCTATTTATGTGGCAATAATCTTCTCCTGTGAGTGCAAGATGCTGAATACCTCGAGTTCTTAACGAGCTCAAAATCAGCCGGTGGCCAATGAGAGAAAAGGGTGAGCAGAGGACAAAAGCGATAATTCTCGCAGCCGGTAGGTCAACTAGACTTCGGCCACTGACGGAAGAGGTGCCCAAATGCTTGTTATACCTCAGTGATGAAACCATCCTCGATTATCAGATGCGCCGTTTGGCAAAACTGGAGATCGAATGCGTCCTGATAGTTGCAGGTTATAAGCGGGGTTTAATACAGAAGCACGTAGAGAAGTCGGACTATGATCTGCCGGTCACTATCGTCGATAACAAATTGTTTTATGAAACCGACAATGCATATAGTTTGTCACTCGCCTTGGAACACGTCGACCCCGCTGTGGACGCTGTCCTCGTCTTGGATGGCGATATATTGTTTGAATTTGAGTTGCTGAGAAGATTAGTCCAGTCACCGCACGATAACGCCTGCATCGTCGAAGAGGGGGAAAAAATACAGCCTGAAGATTGCAAGATCGTCGTGAAAAATGGTTCCGCCGCGAGCATTGGTAAGTCAGTTCCAGGCAACGCCGTGTACACGAGTATGATTAAGATGAGTAATGAGCTCTTAACCGAATTCAAACAAGCGCTAAAAGAGCCGAGATCGAGACGTGAATGGTATTCTGAACCGCTGAATAAACTTCTGCTCAAATTTCCCTCGGCAATGCACGTCCTTTATACAAATGGGATGCTCCGCTGTGAAATAGACACGTACGATGACCTAATTCAAGCACGAGCCGTTCGCCAAAGAATCGCACAGCTCGAGCACAGAAACGCATGAGGTATGACGTAGTTATATTTGGTGGCGGAGCGACCGGTACCGCCACTTTTCGAGATTTATCGATGAGAGGCTTCTCAGTGGCTCTCATCGAAAAACGAACCATCGCGAGTGGCACGACTTCGTCTTCCCATCAAAACTTACTCGGCGGGATGCGGTATGTTTTGAAAGATCCAATAGTTGCGCAAGAATGCGCCGAAGAGAACGAAACTATTTCCGATATCGCTTCAGAAGTCGTCGGCGATGTGCAAAATTACTTCGTCGGGGTGACTAGCGAATATACACAATCTGCGTTGCAAGCAGCCAAAAAGCTCCACATTCAAGCGAAAGAAGTTGATATTGATGAAGTATTTAAGGAGATCCCTGAATTAAACAGAGATCTAAACGTTGCTGTAGAAACGGCCGATAAAAACATAAATGCACAGCGATTTTGTTGGCTGAACTGTTATTCTGCAAAGCAAAATGGGGGCACCCTATTCGAGAACCAGGACCTTCGGTCGATACACGAAATTGAACAGGAATTCGTAATATCTACCAGCTTAGGCAAATTGAAGACAAACTACATAATCAACGCAACCGGCCCGTGGGTAAATACCGTTGCGAGCAACGTTAACACGACCATTCCCTTAACCTATAGCCAAGGAACTATTATCGTTCAAAAGGCGCTCTGCTCACGAGGTATCCAGCATTTGCGCGAGCCGTCGGATGCAGATGCGTACATTGTACACAATGGGTATGGCTGGCTGGGCACGACTTCGACAACAATCCAGAGACCAGAAGACGCACATCCTGAACCGTGGGCTGACACGTATTTAAAAAATGAAATCGCTCGCATCCTTCCAAATGTAAAGCGCCGCCCTACGCTGCGCATGTTTACTGGTGTGAGGGCACTCGCAGACGGCGATCACGGCACGGTCGAGTTAGGTCGGCACGACGCCGACGGACGCTTGAAGTCGCGTGATTTTAAGGTGATTGAAGATCCGAGCAACATGTTCCATATTATTGGGGGAAAGCTCACGACGGCGAGATTAATGGCAGAAAAAATAGCTGACGCTGTTTGTCAAAAGGCGCATTGTAACGCGCGCTGCAGAACGTCAAAAGAGTCCCTAAATGCCGATTAGACCCATTGTGCGACATCAAATCTCGTTTCTTATGACCGGACTTTGCACGAACCTCTAGGCCAAGGATGGCAGCCATCACGGTGCTGCGTCAACAAAGGTCATCGGCGAGAACGAACAGTTATAAATCGCAGTCAATCATAAATCGACGATGCGAAAATGACAGTGCAGGTTTGCGCAGCAACAGTCGCCTACAACGATCCAAAAGAACTTGCGCGTCTGCTCTCGTCACTCACGAATCAAGGGCCGTCTTTAAGTGGACTCATCGTCATCGATACCTCAGATCATACATACTCAGCAGAAAACAAGAGAGTATTCGACACGCACTCTAGACAATACCCATTTGCCCGCTATCACAAAACCAAAAGCAACGTGGGCTCTGCTGGCGGCTTTTACCACGGAATGAAGATTGCCCACGAGAACGGTTTCGACTGGATATGGCCCGTAGATCAGGACGGAGTTGTATCAGATTTCTGTCTGGCCGAGTTGCTGAAGCGCGCTGACGAGGGCGACATTCTTTGTCCCAAAAAGGTCGATATAGATCGGCCTTGGGTGGATTTTACGCATGAACGGTTGAAGAAAAACTTTTTTGGACATCTGCGTCCCGTTCGTTTGAGTAGTGACAGGTGCCAAATAGACGCTTTCGGCACGCACGGGGTTCTCATTTCAAAGAAAGTCATGGACTCGATCGGGTATTATGACGCTTGCCACTTCTTTGTCGGTTTAGAAGATTATGATTACGCACGTCGCGCGCTGCAAGCGAAATTTGCCATTATAGCTGTCGACGCGGCCGAAGTCCGACATCCTGACCTTCGGCGCAAAAAAGCGTTGCTAGAGTCCCCACTTAGGCCTAGAGATGAATCAAAGCCTGGTGCGGTTATTAATAGGGTTCGTCCAGAACATTTAAATTACGTGACCAATCTCAGTCGCAGTGAGCGCTGTTGCACGAAGAATAGATCCTTGCTGATCTTTTCATGGCTCTATTTTCTCACCGAAAGCTTATCAAGTTGGCAATTTGCGATCGCGTTTGTGTACTCGCTCTGTGTGCTGTCCATCAAATTCGCAATGGAAAACGAAATAAGCTTGAAAAAAACGCTGAATGCGTACGTGAAGTGCCTCGCATCGAACCTCAGAAAGGAGTGGCCTTACGGGTGCGTTGAAGAATTCTGTCGGCGCATTCTTCAATGAGTTGAGCTTTGCATCAAGCCAGCAAGATGCGGAGAAATGATCGTTGCGTCTCTCGAAAGCGTTCGAGTCAACTCACTAAAGCAATTCCCCGTCTTACTAGCTGCGCTTGTCAGACGACTAGTGCGGCAATGCTCTCACGAATTATAGCTCTAAAGACGCGTGAATTGATATTGCTCTAGTATAATTTTTACATTACTGACCGTCGGCATCAGTGCCTTGCCCCATCGTCGTGATCAAACAGCCACCCCATATGTTTATCTTACTAGCAGCAATTCGCGACAAGTTGGATCTTTTCGCCAACGTTTCGATTCAAACCACCGAAAGGAGCGTTTACAACAAGAATAAGCACAAGCTTGGTGAATGGGAACAGAGATCATAACCATTATATGTCAAAACGAAAAAAGGCGACTTGTGAATTCTACAGCTCTAATGAGCAAAAAAATGAAATTAGCTATTCTGATCCACTATTTCTTGCTGAAAATGCCCCCGTTTCAAAAGATGACCGAACAAGCAACGGAAAGGAGCGATGATTACGCGATTATTGCTGCGCGCTGCCGATGAGAAAGCGGTCTTATGATTGCTTCGATCCGGTATAGGACTGAGCCTGTGTATCCAGGGTATGATGTTTGTCAGAAAGGGCAGCTTAAGACGCGCACAACCTCAAAAGAGGCGCTTGATGTCGATTAGACCTATTGCTCAACAATGGAGTTTTTTTGCTGTATGAGTGGTTTTTGCGTGAAGCTCAAGCACACTCTTGCTAACGTTACTTTCAACGTGCTCTATTTTGCCTCAGGGTTCTTCCGCAAAGATCCCAATGCATGGGTTTTTGGGTCCCCGCCCGGCCAGAAATTTGCAGACAATTCTAAGTACCTCTTTCTTTATGTAACCAAAAATCATCCCGATATTACGTGCGTTTGGTTGTCGCGCAATACTGATGTCATCGAAAAGCTGAGGCAGGATGGGTATTCTGCGTATCACCTAAACAGTCTAGAAGGTATTTTGCACTCATTACGGGCTGGATGCGTAATCGTTTCAGCTTCGTTGTGGGACGTCAATCGAAGCCTTATCAGAGGAGCAAAAGTGGTGCAACTCTGGCACGGCACCCCCCTGAAGAGACTGCTTGTACGCAGCGAATACCGCTTTAGAAATCATAAACTCATGTTTCGTTTGTGGCAATTCCTTAGGAACCTAATGGTCGGCATATTTGGCTTTGAGCTTGAACACTACGATATTACCATCGCGACGTCTCAGGAGTCACGAGCAACGATGTTAACGGCCTTCGACAAGCTTCCTGGTTTCCGATCTAATCAGAATGTAGTTGTTACGGGGTATCCACGAAATGACCTATTGCTCGACGCATGGTGGTCCGATGATAACTGCCCGTATCTTGAGAAGATAAAGAGTAAAGTTGATTTTACATTTGTGATTTGTTACTTGCCAACGTGGCGGCGACAAGACATTGGTCGAAAGCGGGATTTGCTTTTTGATTACGGATTCGATATTGACGAAGTAGAAGCATTGCTCACTCGAATAGATGCAATTCTGATAATGAAAGTGCATGAGCGAGGAGCTGAACTAGCGCTACATCCAGAACACGGCGATCAAAAAAGCAGAATTTTCACGCCCTCCGATACGGCATTGCCTGATATCTACCCCCTTTTGAAACGTGTTAACATCCTCATTACGGATTATTCCAGCGTCTATTTTGATTTTTTGTTGTTAGATCGGCCCATCATATTTGCTCCATTTGATCTTCACGAGTTTGTTGGTTTGGACGGTCAAGAGTTATTCTATGACTATGATGAGGTAACGCCAGGCCCTAAAGCCACAGATTGGAAGGGAGTCTTAGAGTTTGTGGAATGTAATCTTCAAAGTGATGACTATAAAACACAACGGCAGGAAATTTGCCAACGTTTTAATGAATTTCGAGACTGTGAAAACTCAGAACGGGTATATAATATAATCAAAAAATCGCTTTGATGAGTGTCTGTACACAAAAGCGGCTTTGGTGGCACCTTAAAAAATACCGTAACTATTCGTTATGCGACGAATTCCATGGACGCTATGCGACAAGCATTTTGACCGAGCAGCAGTTAGTGTTCTGGTGTTCCAGTGCACGAACATGTACATGATTTTACGCGGTGCTCGGAGTTGTGGTGCCGGAATCACATTCCCAAAAAGCGATCAATTATGCAAAGATTAATCCATACGCCCTTGTAGTCTCGGTGAACCGATATGCGCTAGCATTCGAGAAGGGGCTATGCTCTAGCGTCAAGCGCATGCGGAGATAACGAAAGCCTGAGCGGGTGCATTGCAGTTTGTCTGAGAACCGTCGTCGTGTTGTGCATAGCGAAATAACGAGAGACTCCAAAGCTTGACAGTAAGTCACGAAGCCTGCCGTTACATGTTACGTTCTCTTCTCTCAAAAAAACTCGTTCACTTCTGGCGTACACCAAAGCGACCGACCAATTCTATTAGACAATCATTAGCCGCAAAGTCAAAGGATAGATTTTTTAGTTTCATCAAGCTACAGGTTAAACAAAGCCGTCAACATTTTCAACATGCGACGAATGCAAATAATTAGTACAATCTTTGTTAGAATGACGCCCCGCAATTACGGAGTCAAGCTGATTCGCAAATTCAATGGAGAGCTATACACCTCCGTTATCGTAAAGCCTGCTGCGGCCGGAGGTTACGGCGCTTGTATTTCTGTAGGTCCCAAAATCTTAATCGCGCTTCTCGCGTTACTCCCCCCAGTTGCCTGGAACGGGAACACGTAGATGTAGCCGCCACAGAGCACGGAGATATTGCCGTTAGTAACGTATAAGCCTTCTATCTCGCCAGCCACCATCTTCGACGCTGAGATTATTTGTGTCGCATTGCTTCCGTCAGTATTCATTATCGCGACGCCGCCTGGGTTGCCAAATGAATAATAATAATGGCCGTCGTAGTAACTGATACCCTGATTGTAAATTGTTGAGAAGTTTGATGCCTGAATGTGGCCTTCGTATGCGAAGGTTGTTAAATTAAATGTATATACTACAGCGGGGGTAAGTGTGCTACCGCCATAGGGGCCAAATTGAAGGCCTAAAAGTAGGCCAGCATCGGGGTTGACTCCAGCGGCACCAATATTCATTTGATCGGCAGTCGGTGCTCTTGCTACTTTGGCTAAATCAACCATCTTTATAAGGCTCAAGTTGCTCGTGTTAAACAACCCGACGTGTGCAAGTTCCGGTGCTGGGGAATCTTCAGTACAAAGTACATAGAGGGTCCCATTATAGATCTCGCCACCCCCCATATGGTTGCCGCCGCATTGAGCAGCGGCATCGCCGTTCGCCATAATAAGGTTCCAGTTCGCGTCGTACTTGTACAGCACGTTGTTGCTTATGCCGTAGTTGTACGTGCCGTCGGTTGCGATGCCCTGCGTCAGCTCGGGACGGTAGGTAGCGTTTATCACGAGCGGGGTACCCGCAGACCCCCAGTCTTTCCAGTTGGCACGACTGTCCGCAGAATACCAGACGTTCCCGCTCGTGCTGCTGACACACACCAGGGTGTTGTCACTGGGGAGGAGGACTGCGGCCGGTGAGGCAGTGGACAGCGCCTCGGGAGGCTTTCCGGCGAGGGTGCCCCAGGCGGACCATCCGGAACCACTAGGCGATTTATGCCAGAGCTGGTGGTCCGTGCCTTGTACAAAGAGGTTGAGGTCTTGGCTCACAGCGGGTCCCGTGTTGGGAGCGACTTGCCCGCCAAGGGATTTCCAGCTAGACCATGCACGGCCATTCCAGTACTTTTGCCAGACGGCCCCGTCAGTGCCGCGCGCAAAGACGTAGATGTTATTAGCGGCGCTTGACGTTGCAGCGGGTGTCGAGGTCAGCTTCCCGCCGAGCGATTCCCAGCCGGACCACTTCGAGCCATTCCACCATTTATGCCACAGGGCGCCGTCCGTACCTTGTACAAAGACGTCGAGTCGGCCTGCTGACCATGAAGCGACCGCAGGTCCCGTGCCAGAAGCAGCCTGCCCGCCGAGGGGGTTCCAGCCACTCGAGCAGTTCTGGTTCCACCAGATGGCGCCGTTGCTGCCGCGCACAAAGACGTCGACACGGAAGTAGCTAGAGTTCCAGGAGACGACGGCCGGTGAGGAGGTACACATTCCACCGACGAAGTTCCAGGTGCCGTTACCGCTTGGCGCCATCGACGTGTTCCAGAGGTCACCATTAGTATCGACGGCAAAGATTTCGGTTTCGCCAGTGGAAAACGAGGTGCTCGCGCCGGGGCCGGTGCCTGTCCTCGTTCCGCCGACCGGGTTCGTAGCAAGGGGTACAGTCGTTCCGCTCGCTTGACCATTCACGCTCGCCGGACTGCTTACCACAGCAAAAAGCGAGACGAGCATCAGAGTTGCTAAGGCGATGCTCATCGTAGTACGTTTATGATTCATTCACTTCCTGTTCCTTGAAGTTCCTCGCTTGAAAAAGAGGTATTCAAAAGAACAAAACGGCGGCGTGGCAGCTTAAGCGTTGTTATTTAGCCGCGCACCCTAGCATCACGGTTGCTCATACGCCCAGCCATATTCACGAGACTGATGTATCTGCACTTGAATCCTTTTGATAATCCGTCGCAGCTGCTGACGTGCGCTGTCGGGTAGCCAAGCGTCATGCACGCGGTCCCGCAGATATTGGTAAGCTTCCTAACTGGTTGAGCACTTCCTAAAAAGTTTTTCGGCGGCCATATCGGCATAGTCGTTTTTGTAGTCCGCGATTTCAAGGATGAGCTCATCGACCTCTACGCAATTGTTGTTCATCACGCTTGCATTTCATGAACTCAACTGTAAAGAGGGCTATCTGCGTGGGGGGAAACTAACCGCAGCCCCACATAACGCGCCCGCTGAAATACGGCTAAAAGATAACGCTTAAGCTATCAAGCCGCTGTTTACCTGTTTGATTCATTTTTCATCAAGGGGGACTTGAATGGAAAAAAAGTTCTTAGCAATCATCGTGTTTGTTTTGATTGCCTCGCTGTCAATAGCGGGTTGTACATCATCAACTAGCACCAACCAAGCGGCAAGTAGAGCACCACAAGCAGCATTAACGACAGCAAATACTACGACTTCTGCTTCAGCGTCAGCAACGCCTTCGGCTACACGAACGCCTACTTCATCATCTACACCAACAGCAACGCCGACGCCTTCATATGTCGCTCCGACCGCGATCCTAACTCCGACCGCAACGCCATCGCCGACTGTCACGCCGACCGCTACCCCGATCACAAGCAAAAAGTCAACGACTCTCTCGTTCCTAGCAGAGCCGCTCCAAACTACTAAAGGGCAACCCGATACGGTGGTATGGGGGATCGCAGCGAACGGTAAGGGAGTTCCCGGATTGAAGGTCGATTTTTATATCTCAGAAGGTCAGAAGTATGTCGGATCGGCAACCTCGGGCGCAGATGGAACGGGAACATTCACGTTCCAAACAACAGGATACTCGCTGGGGCCACATTCGACGACTGCAATCTTCTCGGGGAACGCTCAATACGATTCCTCGTTGGCGACCGGCGGGTTCTATCTTGTATAAGTCGAGATACGTCTCGGCTACTTTTTTTATGGTACGTTGACCGGCAGCACACCGGCCGCACCAACGCTTACGATAACCTCCGGAGTGTCAACGCCGTGTTACCCGTGCCAATTGCCCTTGACGAAAGCATTTAATCGAGCGTATACGAAGGCTGCAAAAAGGAAACAAAATCACTATTTTTGAGAAGTGACTACGACCGGCACGCGCACCGCGCCCCCACTTGACGCACATGAAAAAGAGTTTTACCTATGGTGTCAGCATGACACGATGTGCTTTATGGAGCCTCAAAAGGGGGGACGCTGTATTTCGCAAGGTTGGACGCTGTATTTCGCAAAGCTGAATTTTCGCAACCGCTTTTCAAAAGGTCGTAAAGAACTACTACCCCATTGGGTCAAATGGGGTAACAAGGACGGTCAGGAGTTAATAGAGACGGGCGATCAACTACTCGCCTATCTTATTACAGTCTGCGGGTTGCAGCCAAATGCACGTGTACTTGATATTGGCAGCGGGATTGGACGGATGGCTGTCGCACTCACGCACTACCTCACGAGTGACGGGGGTTACGATGGTACCGATATTATCCTTAGAGCGATTAAGTGGTGCACCAGAAAGATCACTCGCCAATATCCGCGCTTTTGTTTCCACTTTGCAGATATCTACAACAAAGCATACAATCCAAAAGGCAGAGTCAAGGCATCAGACTACGCCTTCCCCTTTGATAAGGATCTGTTCGATCTTGTTATCTTGATTTCTGTATTTACGCACATGCTCCCTGAGGATCTGGAACACTACATCTCTGAGATTGCACGAATGCTGAAGCCCGGAGGAACGTGCTTTGCGACGTACTTCTTGCTAAATCCTGAAACGTTGGAACACATCGAAACAGGGAAAAGCACTCTTGGTCTTCGGTTTGAGGGCGACCGATATCGAACGGTTTCTCGCAAAGTCCCCGAGCAAGCCGTTGCATATGATGAAGACTACATAATGAACCTATATGCACAGAATGGATTTACAATTGCAGCACCGATTCGCTACGGCACGTGGTCTGTACGTGCATCAGACTACGAATACCAAGATTTTGTCGCCGCACGCAAGGTTTAACCGTTGGAGCCAACTTCAGCTGTTATCCGCGACCCCTTCTGGCTCTTTGCTCGAAAAATGAACACGTAACAACTAGTAGCGACACCGATTGCGCTAGACGAACGCACAAAACGGGAAAAATGAAATACAGGGTAGGCGAGATAATAGGCCTAGTCCCCGATGCAGCACCGGCCTTCAAACACTCAAAAATAAAAAAATGGGAATCGATTGACCCACCCAATGTATCTTCACCGCGGCTAGGGTATCGGTGTTGGCCTCGGCGTAGGCGCCAGAGTAGCTGTCGGCGTAGCCGCCTATTACCATCTGCGCGGTGGCCTGTGCCAGTGCGTGCGTTGAATCGCCAGGATACATCGCCGACCGCATACGTTCCAGGTGCAAACTGCGCAGTGCTGAACGAAATCGCGTTAGCTATGCAACCAGTGGTACTACTTGGCGATGTTCCGACCTCTTGTCGTGATGCACTCTCTCACGAATCGAACTTGCGATCGGGGGAGGTTAACACCCCCATAGTTCGCATAACCCTCCTTCTCAAGAAATACAAAAAATGTCCGATTTCGCAGCCTACATCGAGTGTTTTCGCACGTTTGTTTGCAGAGAGTAACTTCTGATACCACATGGAAAGCTGGTACCTAGCGTGCTCGAGTGAATAGACCATCAGCGATACCTTTGTAAAACTCCTTCAGCTCACTCATAGTTCGAAGTTTCAAATACTGCCACGGAGTGAACCAAAATCCATAACAAAAAAAATAGAGGAAGAAAGCGACTAGTTGCGCCATCGTAGCAAAACGTTTGATGAAATAGATAAGACCTCGGGCCCAATAGTAGATTTGTTTTGCCTGGATCTTGCGTGTACTAGCAGTAACTTTGTGCCAGACAATCGCGCTCGGTACATACGCCAATCTGTACCCGAGCTGCCGTGCCCTGAAACACCAATCAACATCTTCCCAATACAAAAAATAGTCTGTGCTTAGCAGCCCCACCCTGTCCAACAGCTCCTTTCTTACAAGCAAACACGCACCACTCAGATAATCGAACGCGCCAATCGAATCATATTGTCCCTTGTCAATTTCATGTTCGTTTAAGTAGAGAACACGGCCCCGTATCATGTCGATACGACCACCTGTAAAAGAGAGTACATCGCGCCTTCCGTCAAAGTCACAGTAATAGGTTTTCGGTCCAGCCATGCCGATGCTCGCATCGTGTTCCGCAGCAATTACGAGTTCATTCAGAAGGAGCTTATGTACAACCGTATCGTTGTTGAGGAGCAAGACATAGTCCGGATTCAGAGCCTTACGGGCATATGTAATGGCAACATTATTCGCGTCAGCATAGCCATAATTCTTATCATTCAAGATAATGCGCAATCTGCGATTGGACGGCAACTTAGAGAGTGACTCTTCTTTTTTCCCATCGCCGCCCAGCTCCGCTAAGCTCCTTGAGTACCGAACGCTGTTAACCTGCTCTGTATCAGCGCGTCGCTCAGAATGATTCGTTCCCGAAACAAGGTTGCTAGCAGCATAGGAACTTATTTTTTCAACGGATTCATCATCTGAATTGTTGTCCACCAAGATAACGTCGTAATTTGGATAAGCTATCTGAAAAACAGAGTCTAAGCACGGAATAGAATCTCTCCATCCATTCCAGTTCACCAAGATTATGGACACTTTCGGGGTCCTATCTTCACTTACAAGATACAACGCTTACCTCCGTGTTTCGTGTCCGCGGCGCTGTCAGCATTAAGTTTTCGGTTCAATGTTTTAAGCACTATTCAAGATTTGAGTGGGTTCTTAGTGATGGATGCATAGCGCCGATTATCACTGTGGCCCATGCATAAAAAACATAAGCTGCTAAGCATGCTACGCTGCTGAAGCCGATTGATTTCGGCCTTGCGACATAGCATCCGAGATTTGGGAAGTGGCCGATGTGGGATGGAATGACATAGATGGCATTCAAGACGGGCGCAATCTCTTGAATTCTGCCACGCCACGTGCGTTTGAAACATTTGCCAACGTGTTGGGAGAACGTGGCCGTCGCGATTTTGGAAACGAAGCTGCATCAGATGTTGTTGTTAGGTAGTATAAAAGGATTCTATGGGACTTAAATCAAATCCAACTCGTCTTGACCCCACTTGTCATTGCGAGTTCTTCAGATCAGAAATTGATAGACGCACTCATTGAATTCGACAAGCGCACCTTGATTTTTGCGTAGGCACCCGCACTCACCTGCTGTCTGGCTCTCAAGACGTGTGGCCGACGATGGTCAGTCTTGTCAGGTGCTTAGGTCAGGTCGTGAATGGAGCCCTATAAGTGCTTAAAATCAAAAAAAAGAAATAATGAAATCGTAGCTAGGGAATGGTTAAACGAAACGCGCTAATTTCTCTTTACGCCCACGGGGATGGCTGTAACGGATTATGCAGTTTCAGGCCGAGATGGGCGGCTTACGTAGCAGGTAAACGTCCTGGTGTGGGTTGCCGGCAGCTCCCTTTGGCACAAAATCGATCACGCCCAGGTTGCGGGCCACGCGTTCGCGCACGTAGGATTGCGGATGGTAGGCCGCGCACTGATTGCTGCCCTCGTGGTCCGCACAGAGTACCACCAATTCACCCTCGCGATAATGTTTTTGGTCTTCCTGAGACAGTCCGTCCACGTAATGATCACCATGGGTGGTAATGAACAGATAACCGCCGGGTTTCAGTACCCGACTCAGTTCATTGATCCATAGGAATTGCTGTGATTCAGTCATATGCGTGAAAACTGAAAGTGCGTAGATAAAGTCGAACTTTTCATCTTCGTATTCCAGGCGCTCTTTTAACTTATTGACCTGGAATTTACCAAAGGGGATGTTGGCCTGACACCATTGAATGAGTTTTGGGTTGTAGTCGGTTCCCCAAATTTCCGGCCCGCGCAGATTCTTCCAATAACGCAGCACCCTGCTAACGCTGCAACCGAAATCCAAGATGGCGTGAAAGTTTTCCATTTGAAAGCCGTTTTTGAGCATATATCCCGCGGGCTTTGCGCTCCATAACGCCCGGAACGCAAAAACCATTCGGCGTCATCCGTGCCAGCCACCAAGAAAATCAACTCGCCCTTTGGGATGGGCACACCGCCTTGCTGCCGGTTTTGCCGTTCCAAGCGCTGCCGTTGATACCATTTTTTGATGTGAGCGCGGGACGGCCAGTTACCTTTTACTTTACGATAGGTCTGTACCACAAATGGATTTTTGCGCAACGCAATCTTTATCTTTTCAAGCATGCGATGATCTAGAGTTTAGATGGTGAACAAGTATTTTATGTGCTTTGTTTTGTGGGCCACGGCCGACTAAGTACCAGGCAGACGCCCAACAGACCGAGCAGGCTAATCAATAGCACAGCTCGCCGTTAGGAATAACGGCCATTTTGATGTTTATATTGCCATCAGCATAGGCTTGAAATCGAAAAAAGAAATAACTAGCTAGGAGATAAGGAGAAGCTAAAAGGAACTTGTTATGCCTATGCTTAATTTACAGTGCAGTTTCGGCACCATTAGGTTGCAGTACTTGACTTTGCCTCCTTGTCGCCTAGCTCTTTTCTCAGCGCGAAGACCCAGAACAGCAACAAACCAGCCAGAACTGTGAATACCCACTGCCTCCAGAGTCCGGTAATCATCAATGCAGGGCTGCTGTAACTTGAAAAGACTCCTACCACTCCGGCCAAGCCATCGCGTAAAACAGATACGCGATGAGAATCAGCGCGCAGAAGAAGAGCTCATTCTTGCTCCGAAAACTATCAAGGACTAAGAGCGCAGGCGCGCTTAAATGAATGAGCGCATCTATTTGTTTATGGCATATACAATCATAGGGCCCTCTTCATACACAACGGGCGCTCCTTTCGACGCCTTATCAAATAGCGCCTGGACGAGATTAATTTGCTGTTGTGTCAAGTCCTCGCGGTGTACAATCACATACTTGATATTGTAGCGGGCGAGCACCGATGGATCGAGGCCTGTCGTATTTACAGCTGCACCAGGTTTAATTTCTTGAATATTGATGAGTAGGCGAACAACCGGCTCTGTCTCAATGAACTCCAAACTCCCTGGCGGCGTGCGAGACACGTATCCGTTCACGAGCTGCTTGTGACTTATCGTTTGATAGTACATCATCTGCTCAGTCGATTCATGAGGAGCCACCTCAAGAACGGCATAATCTTGTGGATCGGTGCCCATTTTTTGATAAAAAGCAGGTACGGCCGTCGTGACCGTGGGATAGGGGACGGAAAGAAACTCAAATAGGATCAGCCCCGCAACTACCAGGCATAATACGTTCTCCGTTCTGACTACGCGTCCAGGCGAATGCGAGCGGCTTACGAGGTACTGAAGTCCGTACCCGGATAACACCGAAACGCACAGCATCACCATAACGTCCCACCGAGAAGTCACTCGAGCTATTGAAAACACCGGGAGATGCATCAAGACGTAATATGGAAGCGGCACGGGAGCCTTGCCGATATAGGGAATCGCGCTTGGAACGCGCACGACAACGCCGTTTACTTGTAGTACCGGACCAAGGCTTAACACCAGAAATATGCCCAACGCCAATGCCCAAAGACGTACTTCTCGCGTTCTCAGCCTAATTATCGCAAGAGCCGAGAGTACAAGACCGGCATAGCCTATAAATACGGTTTGCTCGACGAAGTTCCCAGTGAAATGTTGATATATGGATGACACTTCCGAACCGAACAGCGTGTGCAATTGCGACGGAACGACGAAAGCCAAGAGATCTGCGGAGTACGTGGAAAAGCCACCGGGGTTGTACATGTAACTACTACCGCTAAGAAGTTCTTGAAACATCGGAAAAAGAAGCGGGAGGGTGAGGCCGACAAAAATGACAAAGGTGAGGGCCGTCCGCCGTAAAATGCCTGCGAACGACTCTTGCTGCCTTTCTGTCCAGAAATAATATGCGACGAGAAGGACTGAAAGTGTCACAAGATAGATAACGTAGTAGAAGTCGCAAAAAGCTGTTATTGACAGAAAAAGTGCCGCAATCACCGGGTTTAACCTTTTGTTCTCTCTAATCGTCTTTATGAAAAAGAGTGCATACAAGGGAATCCACGCTGTGGCTATCAGATTCATGTGACCGAGCGCGTGCGCAAAATGGTACGGGCAGAGCATGAAGATGAGGCCAGAGATGAAGGCGACCTTTGTGCTTCCACCGAGGTAACGCATCAGCGCGAACGCGCCGTACCCGGAGAGCGCGAAGCTCATCAGCCAGACAAAAATGTAAGCGTGTGGTAGGTCCCAAATAAGCTGCAGCGGAATAGAGAGGGCTGCGTTAAAAAAGGCGGTCGTAGAAAAGGCTAGATTGACGCCAATGGGGTAGTAGATGTGCGACGTGTAAAGGGGATTCGTGTGCGTAAATATAGCGTTCTTGAACGCCCAAAAATCCCAGAGGAACCAGTAGCCATCCCCACCCAAACCGGGAATGGCGTTAGCAGAGAACGCGACCGGATACGTAAAGATAATCGTGAGAACCGCGTAAGTGGCAAGCACCACAGCTTTTACTCTAAAACGTGAGAGCCACTCGATTTTGTCTTGCCTTAGCTTCACAGAGTCACCGTGGCCT
>ODAK010000350.1_pt1 | contig 53139 bp, 52 predicted proteins | sample 1539591 | NCBI WGS metagenome assembly ODAK01 (sample SAMEA3539303, study PRJEB22396) | soil metagenome | biome: tundra; feature: field; material: soil | place: USA | collected 2010-05 | depth 0.15 m
TGGTAGGAGAGCCTTAACCAATCGAGCTGTCCCGTGATCTCGAGCTGGCGTCGGAGGGCCGCCCCATCGACGCGAATGCCCATCGAAGACAGCTCGTGCCGCCGCCGGGTCACCGGGTTCCAGACCAGCAGGTCGCCGTTCAGGCCATGCGTTGTGCGTCCAGCGTCTCCGTGCACCTCCGTAGACCAGTCGTCATAGTCTGCCGCGCGCATCTCATGCGGGAACCCGTCCGCAAGCGTCCACCCGATGCCCACGATGAAAACCGCGGGATGGTCCTGGAGGATCATCGTCTCGCGCTGCTTGCGGGGCAGGTCCGGATATCGCTCCAGGATCTCCTCGGCGTGAAGGAAGACCACATCCTCGGGCAGCTCCGGATACCCATCGCCGCGAAGTTCCGGAAACAGCTCGAGTGCCCGCGCCTCTGCGCTCTTGAGCACGCGCCAGATTCGGCGCACGACATCCTGCAGGAACCGGAGGTCGCGATTGGCGGCGGTCATGGCGAGTTCCCAGTCCCATTGATCGACGTAGGCACTGTGGTCGTGATCCAGGAAGTAGTCCTTCCGAACGGCGCGCATGTCTGTGCACAAGCCCTCGCCGGGAAGCATTCCGAACTCGCGCAGCGCGAGGCGCTTCCACTTCGTCGCCGCCTGTACAACCTGCGCCTCCACCGGGTGCAGCTCTCGATCATTGGCGATGTGGAACTGGATGGGCGTGCGTGAGCCATCACGATCCAGCATGTCGTTGACGCCTGACTCGGCCGTCACGATCAGTGGGACCTGGACCATGATCAACCCCAGTTCGGCGCAGAGGCGTTCCTCGATGTGCCGCTTGAGCTCAAAGATCGCCACCTGCGTCTCGCGAGGATTCAGCAGAGGCTTGTAATCGCTAGGGAGCACGCGCTCGAGCTCTTCGTAGCTCCCGATGCCAGGGCCCGCCAGGTCTGCTTGTTTCGCGCTAGTGGGACTCTCCGCCGGGCTGACGTGGGGATCGTTCGTTTCCATCACACGACCTTACTCGGCGGAGGCGTCCATTATTTCGACGGCGAGCCCGGTCACCGCAGAGTCGCCGAGGCTGGCGCCCGATTGATTGCGGATGAGGGTCCTTTGCCCACACGAAAGGTGGCCTCCGGCCCTATGCGTACTCCGGAGATGCCGCGGAGACTTGGATGCGGAGGCGAATGCCGCGAGTACCTCATGAACCGAAGGAGACATCGTGGTTGGAAATGACCCCGGGGCGACGATGAGTCAGTCGTGGTGGTCGTGGTGGGAGCACGGCAAGACGAGCGGCGAGCGCTGGCGAGAGGAGCGCGCTCAGCCTGACGAGATCAAGACGATTGAGACGATCTACGCGAAGGACGCAGGCCTCGGCTTCTCTCGTCGTTGCCGATCCGCGGCGGACCAGATCGACTCGGGCGAATTCGACGACACGTGGACGACGCTCCGCGAGTGGATAGTGGCAGAGCGGCCGGCGGCACGCGATTCCGAGCGGCTGCATTGGCTGGCCGGCTTCGTTCACGGCGTGCTCGAACCTGACACCGTGATCCCGGCTTCCTAACCAGCAGCGCCGAAGCGGTCCAGGGAGTTCGTCGGCTCCACCGGTGCCGGATACTGGGCGCGACATGCGACTGGTGAACACCATCGTCCGCTATGAGTCCTCGGCTCGCCCATGGCGCCGGCTGCTGGAAATAGCCACCGACCGCTTCCCCGACACACTTGCCGATCTTGTGTCCCTGCGAACTCGTGGCGTGAAACTCGAACTGCACGTCGACGACGACCGAGCCTCCTACTTTGCGAAGCTGGTCGGGCCGGACGTGCATGTCGTCGAGGCGGATCGGGAAGAACAGGGACGAACCACGCTCAGTCAACCGCTCGCCGCACTGGCCGCAGACAGTCAGGAGCACGAGGCAGCTGAAGGCAGAAGACTGGCTCGCGAAGTGGCCACCGGGTCGCTCAAGCTCCGGTATGCGCGGTCGCTTTGTGAGGGGTTCGGGTTTGAGAGCTTTGACGTGGAGCTGGCTCGATATCGAGAGGAGATTGCGCGGTCCAAGGCCGCGGCGAAGAAGCGGCCGAGGTAGGGGGCCGGACTCCGAACTGCCGGAGCTATGACGCGTCTGACGTCGTGGGGAGGCCGGCGTTGTGCCATGCCCAGAATCCACCCGCCAGATCGGTAGCGTTGGTCAACCCGAGATCCTGGAGCGCTGCCGCAGCCAGGCTCGACGTGTAGCCCTCCGAGCAGACGATGATCACCCGGACCTTATGGTCGCGGGCCTCGGGGATGCGCCATGCAGAGGTGGGATCGAGCCGCCACTCGAGCACGTTGCGCTCCACGATTCGCGCACCAGGGATGGTCCCTTCACGACGACGCTGCTCGCTCGGACGGATGTCGAGCAGGAGGGCTCCCGCCTCGAGCTCCCTCGCCGCCTGACGCGGGTCGACTCGGTCCAGCCGGGCCCGGGCCGCGGCCAGCATCTCGTTGACGGTCACCTGGGGGGCCACAGTCACGGCGCCACAGCGCGGGCCGAGCCGGCGGCGACAAGTCGGGGTGCTTCCTTCCCGTCGTACAGGCGCATCTCGAGCCCCGCAGGCGAGTAGGCATGGATGCTGGTCGCGTTGATGGCGCCTTCGTTGGCGACACGGTGGATGTGGTGCGGCGAGAACGAGCGCGCCGTGCCGTGGTCGTGGGTGAATCGACGCGGTCGGGTCAGCCTGGGATCGGGGTAGACCGTCTCGACCAGACGACCCGCCGCGATCGTGAGGGCGCCGGTGGCGCCCCCGTGGTCGTGGATTGGCGTCGACTGGCCTGGCGTCCAACCGATCAACCACAGCTCGAGCGCATCGGAAGAACCAGCGCTTCGTACCAGCGGGCCTCGGTTGTATGACGGATGAGTGGCCGCCACAACTCGGTCTGGCCGGCAATCTGGGCGGTCAGATCGAAAAGCTCGTCGGCGGTGAAGAGCTCCCGGCGCTTGGCCAGCTCTTGGATCCTCCGGAAGCCTTCAAGCGAAGGGTGAATGTGCATTTTTGCGGTAACTGTGCCGACGACATTCGTCGTTCCCCCCTGATGGACATGTCTACCTCCCGAATCGCGTTGCACCTCGGCCCCCGGGTCTGGACCGGCTAGGCATGAGAATCGTATCTCTATCTTTTCCATAGAGCAAGTAGATAACACGAGCCGAGGCTGATGGCGGCGGCGGGACCGGCCAGGGGTCGGGGCCTACGCTTGCGCTCGAATCCAATCGGCGTTTGACCTGGCAAACACCCCACTCGTCCCCGCAGCGATCGCTGTCACGACCAACGCGATGACAAGCGGATACACGATGGACGCGTGGAGGACCAGCGTGGCACCGACGACCGCACCCACCAGCATCGCGGCAATGGCAACGAGCCGCCGGCCGGCCTTTGCCCCCTCACCGCCGGCGACATGGCTGTCCGCAGCCACGCCCGTGATCGTCATGGTGAGCACGGTGGTCGTCAGGTCGGGCACGGCGAGTGTGCGCGCGGCGGCGTTCTGGATCCCCATCGCGATCGCGAGGACCACGATCACGGAGTAACGGAATCCATTCGTCAGCGGAGTGCCGCTGAGCCCAGCGAGGATGAGCCCGCACACCAGGAACACGGCCTGAGTTGACGCGGCAATGCTGAAGAGCGCACCCCGGTTTGGTGCGAACCGTGAACCAATCTTCCCACCGACGACCGCCCCTACTCCGAATGCCGCTATGGCCGCAATCGATGCCGCAATCGAGAATCCGGGCGCTCCGACCAGCGCAAATCCCAAGAGCACGATGTTGCCGGTCATGTTGGCGACGAAAACGTGACCGAGCACCAGATAGCTGAAGGCATCGACGAGACCGGTGACGAGTGTCATCGCCACGAGCACCGGAGGCAACGGACCGTGCCTGGTGTTGCGACCGGGAACGATCGTCTGCCGGAGCTCGCTGACGAACTGACTCATCTGGCTTCGTGTCCTCTCTCGTCAGCGTCGCTTTGTGTCGACTGTTCGATGACCGCAGAGATGTCAAGATCAGCGGACCGACGCATGGTTTCCTCATACAGATCGCGAGCCCGGCGCGTGAGTGGAGTGGGGGCGCCGCTGCCGTCAAAGGCGTGCACACCAAGCTCGAGGTCCTTGACGAGGTCGCGTACCGCGAACATGGTCGGGGTGTGTTGGTGATGCAGGAACCCGCGCTCGCGTGCAGCAAGACCTGGGGCGAAACGTACCAAGATCGAGAAGACCTGTTCCGGATCGAGTCCCATGGCCGTCCCCGCGGTGAGCAGCTCAGCCGCGGCGGCGCTCGTGATGCCCAACATGCTGTTGGCGATGAGCTTCAACCGCTGCGCACTGCCTCGCTCGCCGACGTAGTGGACGTCGCCGAGGTTCCGGAGAACCGGCAGCGCTTGCTCGAGGTCGGCCCGATCTCCACCGGCGAGGATCAGGAGCTTTCCGGCCTCAACGGCGGGCACGCTGCCGACCACCGGAGCTGCGAGCAGGCGCGCCTTCCGGGCGTCCGCTTCGCCACCGAGCTCATCGATGATCTCTGGTCCAGCTGTGCTCGTGTCGATGAAGAGCGTGTTCTCTGCAGCGCCGAGCGCACCGTTCTCACCGAGATACACATCGCGAACCGCCGCATCGTTGGTGAGGCTGCTGATAACGATGTCTGCACCGCTCGCTGCGGCAGCTGGGGTGGCTGCGACACTACCGATGTGCAATTCTGTCGCTCTGGCGGCGGTGCGATTCCAGAGGATCAGCTCGAAACCACCACTGGCGAGGCGGCGTGCCATCGCACCGCCCATCTTGCCTGTGCCGAGAATCGCAATCTTCACCCCATTACCTCCAAACACTCCGGCTGCCGCTGGAGATTACCGCGGGTTCCGCCAGCCCTGACCCCACCCTGAGCCGCCCGAGCGCACTGACGATCTCACCGAGATCTTCCGCGGAGAACTGGAGCGTCGCCGCGTCCACCCAGCCATCGACCTGCGCCGCGTCGCGCGCCCCCACGATGGCGCCGGTCACTCCCGGCCACGCCAGCGTCCAGGCAACCGCAACAGCCGACACGGAGGTGCCGTTGCGGTACGCCACCGGCCGCAGTGCGTCGCGGAGGGCCAGGTTGCGTGACAGCCTCGGCTCCACAAACTCCGCGGAGCGGCGACGCCAGTCGTCATCCGCCATCGCCGCGAGGCGCTTCGCCGAGAAGGTGTCGGTGAGAATGCCCGACTGCATCGGGCTGTACACGATGACCCCGGTGTTGTGAGCGGCGGCCCACGGGATCACGTCTGCGCCGGCGTCACGTCTGATCAAGGAGAAGGGAGGCTGCACCGAGTCCACATGGCGAACCGCCTCCGCACGCTCCAGGAGCGCGACGTCGAAGTTCGAGACTCCGACGGCGCGGACCTTCCCCTCGTCGACGAGCCGGGCCATCTCATCCCAGGACTTTTCGATCGGCGTGCCGGTCTCGTCGGGCCAGTGAAACTGGTAGAGGTCGATTCGCTCGACGCCGAGGCGCCTGAGCGACGCTTCGACCTCACCCCGAATCGATACGGGCTTGAGGTTGCGTTCCGGCTCGGCGAAGCGCCTGGCCGGGTCGCGAACCATGCCACCTTTCGTGAACACGAACGGCCGCTCGGCCGCCGAGAGTTCACGAAGCGCCCGCCCGACGACCTCTTCAGAGTGACCGAGCCCGTAGATCGCAGCTGTGTCGATCCAGTTCACGCCGCGATCGACCGCGTGGAGGATGGCGCCGACGGAGGCGTCATCGTCCTGCGGTCCCCAGCCGTATGCCCAACCCCCGCCGCCGATGGCCCACGCTCCGAATCCGACGGTCGTGAGCACGAGGTCGGTCGACCCCAATTGCCGAGTGGTGAGTGTCCGAGTCGCTATCGCCATGGCACCTGCTCCCTATGGGTAAGTACTTCGATGTAAAGATACTTTAGGAGGTAGTACGTTGTCAAATATCTCCACGTCGAGATATAATCTGCGGCATGCCTGAGGATGCGATCGATCGGATCGTTCATCAATGGAATCGCGAGCGGCCCAACCTCGACGTGTCTGTGACCCACGTCCTGCAACGCATCTCACGGGTGTACCTGCTCCAGTCTGCGAGCTTCGGGGCGGTCTTCGAACGTCACGGAATCACCTTCGGCGAATTCGAAGTGCTGGCAGCGCTCCTCCGATCGGGCCCCCCGTATCACATGAGTCCGACCCGCCTGGGCGACGCCGTCGTGCTCTCCTCGGGGGCGATGACCAACCGGATCGATCGAGTTGAAGCGCTGGGTCTGGTCGAACGTCGTCCGGATCCGAGCGACCGACGGGGCACGCTCGTCGCCCTCACCAGGGAAGGACGGCAGACCGTCGATGCGGCTGTGCTCGAGCACCTGGCGAACGAGGAGCGGCTCCTCAGCGCGCTCTCGCCGGCCGAGCGGGGAACGCTTGCTCGTTTGCTGCGCAAGCTGCTCCTCTCAGAGCCCTTCGCTGAGCTCGACTCCTCCCGAACGGTCGACCAGGGCACTCGAACGACTCGTGGGCGGCGCCGCCGCAACGGGCTCAAGACGCCACGGTCGGTTCGGATCGGGACGCCCACGCTGTAGTCTCGCCCTTGTCCCGAAGTGGCTCAGACGGTCGGCACCTCGATCTGGCCGTTGCGAATGCGGGACTCGAGACGCGGCAATGGCGGCAACGAGTCGGGCAATTGAAGGTGCGCGCCGCCCCTTCGGGGAGGTCGGATGAAGCGAGTCTTCGCCCGCACACGATGGTCGCTCCGGTCACGCTCGTCGGCAATGAGCCGCCCGGGTGGGACGGCCGTTCGCGAGGATGACGGTTAGTGGCGCTCTGACACGTCGCCCGGATGCTCGTCGACGCGGTCGGACGTTGCCTCGTCGATCCAAGCCAGCGGGCACCGACCGGGCACCATCTTGTCGACGGTGAAGGAGAGCCAGTACTCCGGGGTGCCGCCAGCGCCGACGAGGTGCAATCCCTGACAGAGGTACGGGGGTGTGTCTGCGCGGGGGCAGCGGCCCTCTTCGGTTGGACCTTCGCACGCCGAGATGATCTGGTCCGTCGCCGGGTCGAGCATCAGCAACAGTCGATCAGGTTCCATGTCGGCAGCGTCGTCCTTGGCCGCCGGAATTGACAGTGCCGAACGTCGCCAAATTCAAAGGACTTTTGGCGCTGTCTCCCCTGAGCTCTACGCGGCGAAGCCGGAATACATCGACTCCGAGTTAGTGGTTTTCGAAGGATGCGCGCATGCGCCCATCTACGAGAACGTCGAGGAATTCAACCAGCGAACCATGGGCTTCTTGCGCGCGCACCCAGCGCGGTAGGGTTGACGCGGGAGAGCGACATCTACTCTGCGTCGGACCCGGAGCCACCCCTCGAGGCGAAACTCGACAGGTCCTTGAAGAGCCAGCGTTGCACGCTTCGCGCGGCTCCTACGTTGACGCGGCTGAGGTCCGTATTCACCGCGGCGCCGACCACCAGGATGACGATCATCGCGGCGGCACCGATGAGAGCACTCTGCCAGGCCGCGAAGCGCTGCGCGAGGAAGCCGATACAGAGTTGTCGCGGTCCGCACGGTGGGTCCGCATACGTGATCAACGACGTCCAGAGCCCAATCACGATGCCGGCTTCGGCGGCGGCGAGATCAAAGATCCCGACTCTTGATGCACTGCGGCGCACGGCGATGGAGCCCAGCAGCACCACAGCCGCTGCTACTGCACCACACAACACGCATAGGCTGGGGTCGAGGCGAGGCTGGGCGGCGCAGAGGGCCAGGGTTCCCAAGCCTCTGACGGGACAGTACGGTAGGTATGTCAGGAGCGCCATCCACAGACCAACCCCGACCCCCACCGGCACCGAAGCCAAGAGCAGCCCGTTCGTGACGACGCGTCTCATTCGTAGATACTAGCGCGGCTCCGAGTTGCACCTAGAGCGCGGCGATGTCCAACGGATCCCGCGCGCAGCCTTCGCAATACCAAATCCGCTGTGCGGAGCCTTGCGCGTGCTCACGCACATCGCCTCCGGGCCGCCCAACGTACGCAAAGTGCTCGAGCTCGGCACCGCACTTGGCGCAGCTCGATCGACCGCCAGTCCATTGATACACGAAGGGCTGCCCCTCGATATGGACAGTCCGTTGGGGCCACGGACGAAAGTCGGTAGCGGCAACCATGCGACGGACAGCGGTGGCGGGGATGCCCCCGACCGCCAGGCTGTTGTCATGGATTTCTGCGATCTCAATCTGACCCGTCGCGGTATCGCCGCGGAGGGCGAGTACCGCAAGAGACGAACCGCCCACGCGCCCGGGGACAGGGGTGTCGAGGTCCTTCAACGTCATAGGACATTACCGATAACAACCTGAGGCGATGGGTTTGATCGTGCCCTTGGAAGCGCGACTGGAGTGAGGCCGGTAACCCGCACGATGTCCAGAACAGTACGCCGCGTGGCCTGGAGCGCCAGAGACTTTGGTCACCAGTGATGAGACCGATGCGCAGGACCGTCCTGATGGCAGCACCGTGGGGAGCCCGCATGTCGGCGTGAGCCTCGGTGAAGCGGCTGCCGGCGTCCCCGTACGGAGATGTCCGAGCGGGGTCACGGGCCAAAGGTCAGAACCCGTCCAGGACGGATGGCAACCGCGGTCGCCTGACCGCTTGTGCCTCCGCCCCCACTAAGATTGTGACCTACGGCCCTTGGAACCTCTCCTGGTCGCGCCCAGGCTATGGATCGCATGAGCCGATCAATCTGCGGGAGGCGACGATAGCGGTGAGCCAGGCGGAGCTCTCCCAGCTGGACGGAGCGATCGAAGATCCAGGCTCTGTTCCCAACGTCACTGCCACACGGCCCTCCAGGCGTCAGGCCGTCGATCCAGACACGTTGCGCCTGACCCTGGAGGCACTCCGCGAATTCACTACCAACCACTTCCCTGACCATCGGCTTCGCGAGCTCGATCGGGCGGACGAGGCTCCGGTTGACCACCCGCAGGACATGCTTGACCCGGAGCTGGACATGGAGGCGGACCTGGGCGTGGATACGGTGAAGCTGGCGGAGATCTTCGCGGTGATCCGCGACACCTACGGGATCCAGCGCGACGAGGCGCTCAAGCTGCGCGGCTTCCCGACCATCAACCACGTCATCGGTTTCGTCATGGATCGCGCCGCCGTCGACGGCAAGCTCCGAGGGACCTCGGTGGTGCCGCCGGTGTGACCCCGATGGCCGTCGCCTTGCCGGCGGTGCGCACGTGACCCGTCCGATCCAGCGCATCGTCATTGTCAATCGAGGCGCGGCCGCGCTGCGCCTCATCAAGGCGGTACGCGAACTCAACGAAGAATTCGGCACGCGAGTCCGGACCATTGCTCTGTTCACTGAGCCCGACCGGACGGCGATCTACGTCAGGGAGGCTGATGAGGCCGTCACGCTCGGCCAGGCTGTCGTCGTCGATGCGAGCATGACGGGTCACAGCCCCTACGTCGATCTCGGTCTCCTCGAGCACGCGATGCTCGAAGCTCGTGCTGACGCCGCATGGGTGGGATGGGGCTTCGCCGCCGAGGATGCCGGGTTCGCCGAACTGTGCGAACGGCTGGACATCGCCTTCGTGGGTCCGAGCGCCGCCCTGTTGCGTCTCCTCGGCGACCAGAGTGCGGCCAAGCGACTCGCCCGCGAGTGTCACATCGCCGCGGGCTTGTCGAGCAGCGATGCCGATGAGTGCCACGTTGAAGTTCCGATCGTCGCGGACGGCGCCGGGACCGTCTGGGCGCTGGGCGTGCACGACTGCTCTGTGCGACGCCTGCATCAGAAGGTCATCGAAGAGTCCGCCTCGACAGCACTCACTCCGGCGCAGGAGCGGCGCCTCAAAGCTGCCGCCGTGCGCCTGTGTCACCGAGCCGGCTATCGCGGGGTCGGGTCCGTCGAGTTTCTCGTCGAACCGGCCCGCGGGAAGATCTCGTTCATTGACGTGATCCCGCGACTGCAGGCTGGACATTCGCTGGACGAGATGACCACCGGTGTCGACTTGGTGAAGCTGCAGCTGCACATCGCACAAGGCGGCCGTCTCGTGGGTACAGCGCCGGTGCCGCGGGGGTGGGCCATCGGGACTCATCTGTGCGCCGAGGACCCCGACAAGGAATTCGCGCCCGCTCGCGGGACGATTGCCCAGTACATCTGCCCATCAGGCCCGGGCGTTCGTGTGGAGAGCGGCATCGCGCGCGGCGATGCCATGCCAGCTGAGTTCGACTCGAACATCGCGACCATCGCGGCCTGGGGGCGCGAGCGGGGAGAGGCACTCGCCCGCTTGCGTCGCGCCCTCGCTGAGACGACCCTGGTCGTGGAGGGCGGAACCACGAACCGAGCGTTCCTGCTCGACCTCTTGAGCCGGCCCGAGATGCGCGATGGCAGTGTCGGCGTTGGGTGGGTCGACCGCCTCGACACCGGCGTGTCGTGGGCACGTCCGGGGCCCGAGGTCGCCCTGCTCGCGGCAGCTGTCGAGGTCGACCAGTCCGAGCTGTCGATCGACCAGCGACGCTTTTTCGCGTCGGCGGCGCGGGGACGCCCGAAGGTCCGAGCCGCGGTCGGGCGCGTTGTGGAGATTACGCTGCAGGGCCATCAGTACCGGCTGGATGTACGACGTCTGGGCCCCGACTGTTGCCGGATCGCGCTCGACGGGCGTCACGTCGATGTCGAGACCGAACGTCTGGGAATGTTCGAGCGCCGGATCACCTGCCTTGGCGAGACACACCGCGTACTCTGCGTCGAGGAGGCAGGGGGATACCTGGTGGAGGTCGACGGGGTGCAGCATCACGCCGGCCACACCGATGGCGGCGTGATTCGCGCCCCGTTCCCCGCGGTGGTGGTTGCCATGCACGTTGCACCAGGGAGCGTGATCTCGCGCGGCGATGTCGTTGCGGTCCTCGAGGCGATGAAGCTCGAAATGCCGATCGTCGCGCCCTTCTCCGGGAGAGTGAGCCGGGTGCTGGTGCAGTCCAACGTCCAGGTCGCTGCAGGCGACTCCCTGCTCCGAATCGAGGCTGCGAGTGACGATGCTCCGGAGGACGACGGCGGCGTCCGCGTTGCACCCGATGAACGCATCTCGTTGCGAGAGGCGTCCGCGGACGACGAAAACCCCCGGCGGCGACGCCGGCAGTCGCTCGATGTCCTGCGACGCCTCATGTTGGGGTACGACGTTGATGCGGCCACGGCCACGGCCGCGCTCGCGGATCAGGTGGCAGGCTGGGCTCTTGGAGACTCCGGCGACAGCGGCTCGCGCTTCCTGGAGGACGAAGTGCTCAGTTCGTTCGCGGACGTTTGTGCACTCTCCCGGCGACGCCCGGAGGCGACCGACGAAATCACCGGTTCGAGGCGCAGCGATCAGGAACAGCTCTTTGCGTATTTGGGCACACTCGACCCGGATTCGCTCTCCGCACCCTTCGCCGAAAACCTTCGCCGGGCGCTCTCGCACTACGGAATCAACACACTCGCGAGGACGCCGGACCTCGAGGACCGCCTTTACTGGCTGGTCCGTTCCCAGCAGCGAGCATCGGCGCAGATCCCGGTCGTGCTCTCGCTGCTGGATCGTCTCGACGAGCGCGCCGGCGATCTGGCGCCTTCTGGGACTGACGATCTCCGCCTGTTACTCGACCGCGTCCATGCCGCGGCGCGCCACCGGCATCCCGCAGTCGCCGACCTCGCCCGGGATGTTCGATTCCGCTTCTTTGACCGCCCGCTCATGGACCGGGCACGTGAAGCGGTCTTCGAGGAAGCGCGAGCCCATCTCGACTCGCTCGAGCAGCATCCAAACACTCGGCGGGAGGAACACATGGCGGCGCTGGTGGAGTGCCCGCAGCCGGTGCATCACCTGCTCGCGAGCCGCTTCCCCGACGCGACTCCGGCGATACGCACGGTCATGTTGAGCGTACTGACCCGACGCTACTACCGCACTCGCAACCTCCATCAGGTCACGACCGTGGAAGTCGATGGGCGTCCGGTTGCGATCGCCGAGCACGTTTACCACAAGGTGCCCGTCCGAGTGGTCACCACCTTCGCGCTGGTGAGTGAGCTGACCCAGGCGCTGTCCGCCATGCGGCCATTCTTGATCGATCTGCCGAAGGGCACCGAGGCGATGATCGATGCGTACGTGTGGCGGGCCGACTCCGACGACCAGGGAGATGCGCTGGCTCGTCATCTACACGCCGCCATCCGTGCCGCCGACCTGCCCGCAGCTGCCCGGCGTGTTGTGGTCATGGTCAGCGAGCCATGGCGGGGTCTCGGCGCGTCGCCCGCGCACAACTTCACGTTCCGGCGCCACGGCGCCGGATATCGCGAAGACCTGCCGTATCGGGGGGTTCACCCGATGATTGCGGAGCGGCTGCAGTTGGGGCGTTTGCGGAACTTCACCGTCGAACGGCTTCCATCGGTCGAGGATGTCTACGTGCTCCGTTGCGTTGCTCGCGCCAACCCTGGCGACGAGCGGCTCTATGTCGTGTCGGAGGTGCGCGACATCACGCCGGTTCGCGACGCCTCCGGTCGAGTGGTCGGGCTTCCGTGCCTTGAGCGGATGCTCGCCGAGGGGCTGGCCGGTATCCGCGCCTTCCAGTCCCACCGCGCTCCAGGGCAGCGGCTGCAATGGAACCGGGTGTCCCTCGTGGTGCTGCCGCCGCTCGAACTCGAGCTCAGCGAGATTCGCGATATCGCAGCGCGGCTCGCTCCGGACACGGAGGACTTGGGCCTCGATCGCATCGACGTCGAGGTCACCATGCGCGATGCCGACGGGAGGATGCGACCGATCGTGCTGCATCTCTCGCATCCGACGGGTGCCGATGCCGTCGTCATGCGAGTCACCAAACCGTCAAGGAAGCCGCTCCAACCCCTTGACGAGTTGACACAGAAAGTGGTTTCGATGCGGCGTCGTGGGCTGACCTACCCGTATGAGATCATCACGTTGCTGGCACCCGCTGCGGACGGGACTTCCGGGGGATCCCCGCCCGGCGACTTCGTCGAGTACGACATCGACGCAGACGGCCGCTTCGTCCCGGTGCATCGAAGGTTCGGCCAGAACAGCGCCAACCTTGTGGCCGGTGTCGTCCGAAACTACACCGACAAGCATCCCGAAGGGATGGTGCGTGTGATCCTGCTCGGCGACCCGAGCCGCAGCCTCGGTGCGCTTGCCGAACCCGAGTGCCGGCGCATCATCGCAGCTCTCGACTTGGCGGACGGCATGAAGGTCCCACTGGAGTGGTTCACCCTGTCATCGGGTGCCCGGATCTCGATGGAGTCGGGCACCGAGAACATGGACTGGATCGCTCGGGTGCTTCGACGCCTCATCGATTTCACACAATCGGGCAGCGAGGTGAACCTCATCATTGACGGCATCAACGTCGGTGCGCAGCCGTACTGGAACGCCGAAGCGACGATGCTCATGCACACCCGCGGCATCCTCATCATGACGCCGCAGGGCGCGATGGTCTTGACGGGCAAGCAAGCGCTCGAATATTCCGGCGGCGTGTCGGCCGAGGATAACTTCGGCATCGGCGGCTACGAACGGATCATGGGTCCCAACGGCCAGGCGCAGTACTGGGCTGCTGACCTGGTTGCCGCCTGCAGGATCCTGCTCAGCCACTACGAGCACACGTACCGGGCGCCGGGGGAGCGCTTCCCTCGTCGAGCCGAGACCCGGGATCCTTTCGATCGGGATGTCTGCGACGAGCCCCACCCCCAGAGCTCGGCCAGTGACTTCTCATGCATCGGCGACATCTTCTCGGAGGAGCGCAACCCAGGTCGGAAGAAGCCTTTCGATATCCGCGCGGTCATGAGCGCCGTGGTGGATCATGACCTCCGCCCCCTGGAACGTTGGACTGATATGGAAGAGGCCGCGAACGCCGTGGTCTGGGATGCCCACCTGGGCGGCCACCCGGTGTGCCTGATCGGCATCGAGTCACGTCCACTGACGCGCAGCGGAATCGTCCCGGCGGATGGTCCAGATCACTGGACCCCTGGCACGCTCTTCCCACAGTCGTCGAAGAAGATTGCACGGGCGATCAACAGCGCGAGTGACAATCGCCCGCTGGTCGTCCTCGCGAACCTCTCCGGATTTGACGGCTCGCCCGAGTCGATGCGCCGTCTGCAACTGGAGTTCGGCGCCGAGATCGGGCGAGCCGTCGTCAACTTCCGAGGGCCGATGGCGTTCTGCGTCATCTCCCGGTACCACGGCGGGGCGTTCGTGGTCTTTTCGGCCACCCTCAACGAGAACTTGGAGGTCGCCGCCGTCGAGGGCTCGTTTGCGTCGGTGATCGGAGGTGCACCGGCAGCCGCCGTGGTGTTCACCCGGGAAGTCGAGAGTCGCACCGCATCCGACCCGCGGGTCGTCGAGCTCGCGGCGGCGATCGAGGCTGCGACGGGGTCCGACAAGGCAGCATTGCGCGCGCGGATGTCCGTCATGCTCGAGCGGGCTCGAAATGAGAAGCTCGGCGAGGTCGCTGCTGAATTCGACTCCGTTCACACCGTCCAGCGAGCACAGAGGATGGGTTCGGTGCATCGCATCATTTCCGCGCGGACACTGCGGCCGTATCTCATCGATGCGGTGGATCGAGGAATGCAGCGGGAGCTTGCAGGCGCCATGGTGGCGGTGGCGGGTCGCTCCGTGACACCGGGCGTCGAGCCCGTCTCCGTCACGGTGTCATGATCGCCTACCTGCTGGGCAGGGGCGATCAGGTGCCATCGGACGACGGCTGGCTGCTTCCCGCGGAGGAGGCGACACTGGCGGGGCTGGCACATGTCAAGCGGCGCGGGGACTGGCGCTTGGGCCGGTGGATCGCCAAGCGAGCGGTTGCCGCTGCGACGGGAGTCCTGCCTGCTCACGTGGAGATCCGCGCAGGGCATGACGGAGCCCCGTACGCGTGCCGTGCCGGCGTGCCGATGGCCGCGACACTTTCGATCAGCCACAGTGCGGGTGTGGGACTGTGCGTCGTGGCGATGCCGCCGGTGGACATCGGTTGCGACCTGGAGCTCGTCGAACCCCGGGCGGACGTGTTCGAGCAGGATTGGTTCACCATCGCCGAGCGGAAGCTTGTCGACGCCGCTGCGCACCGCGACCACGACATCATGGTTACCTTGATCTGGTCGGCGAAGGAGAGTGCACTCAAGGCGACCCATGCCGGGTTGCGTCGAGACACGAGGACGGTGGTCGTCGATGTCGTCGGCGACGCTGGTGTCGACGGCTGGGGCAACGTCGGCGTGCGCGACCGCGCTCAGGGGACCCGCCTCGAAGGGTGGTGGCGCCTCGACGGCCGGTTTGTGATCACCACCGCCTGCGCGTCGATGCCGGATCCGCCATCCCCGCTGGGGGACTCGATGTTCGTGCTGTGATGGCTGACCATGCCCCACGCCACGACCGTCGTCAGACGGTTGGAGGCCGACCGCGAAAGATCCCAAGCGGCATGCACATGGCAACATTCCACATGCCGGCATCAACCACTTCAACCGCGTGCCCATGGGGGCCCGAGGTCCCGATTGTGTCGGCCCTTCTGAAACTGCTGGCGATACTCGTCGAGTCTTCCAGGACTTTCGCGATCAGCCGATTAGCGCTGTGAGTCTCCCGCGCGGTCATCTTGGATCACATGGAACTCGACTCGATACAGGACTGTGTCGTCAGCAATGGGTCCCGTATGAGCGGCACGTCTGCGAAGCGCCTCTCGATCACGTTCTCCCGCTCGGCGAACATCCGCCGCGCTGATGGCGTAGAACGGCATCGGTTCGATTGCATCGACGTGAATGAGGACGTGGCGGACCGCGTACACGCCGCCGACCCGCACGCGTGGCCGCTGCCACAGGCGAAAGGAGACGGTGATGCCGCCTGCAATGACCTGGCCACGGAGCTCTCGACTGAATTCCACCGTGCCACCCTATCGCGCCTCAGGTCTTGAAGAAGCGCAGCAACGGGAGGCGAGAAGCAACGAGGCGGACGCGCGCTCAGCCTGTTGAGGAGTTCGGCATACCGGGGCCGCGCCGTGCGACAACCCCTGAGGCGGTCCCCACGTCGCCGCATGTGGAACAGCGAAGCTGCGTGTGGATAGCCCCCCCGCAGTCGGCGTGCTCGTAGAGGATGGGTGGGCCCGCTGGCGCCGCCCAGCGGTCACCCCAAGCGGTGAGGGCGATGATCACCGCCTGAAGCTCACGTCCCTTGTCGGTGAGCAGGTACTCGTGATGCTCCGGCCGCTCAGAGTATCGGCGCTGCTCCATGAGGCCGGCCGCAACGAACCCTTCGAGCCGTTTGGCAAGGATGTTCGAAGCCATGCCGAGATCGCGCTGGAAGTCCGCGAAGTGCGTTGTGCCGCGATAGAGGGCGTCGCGCAAGATCAGAAGGCTCCAGCGCTCTCCCACCAGTTCGAGGGTGCGGGCGGCGGAGCAGACCTCCGCCTCGTAGGTTCGACCGAGCATGAATCCAATCCTACCATCATGCTTGCATTATGAAAGCACCCCGTGGTAGGGTCCTTTCGTCATGCAAGTACACGTTCCGCTCTCACAGCGGGACGTCCGAAGCTACTAGGAGGCTGACACTCATGGGCGCTCGAAACTTCGCCACCGCCTTTACGGTCGACCAAACCCCGGAAGAAGCCTTCGCCGCCATCACGAACGTTCGGGGATGGTGGTCGGGCGAGATCGAAGGGAGCACCGACAAACTCAACGCTGAATTCACCTACCGCTACGAGGACGTCCACTACAGCAGGCAGAGAATTACGGAGTTCGTCGTTGGTGAGAAGATCGTCTGGCTCGTCCTGGACGCCAGCCTCAGCTTCATTCAAGACAAGAGCGAGTGGAACGGCTCGGAAATTTCCTTTGCAATCGCTGCGAAAGGTGACAAGACCGAGGTCCGCTTCACCCATGTGGGATTGCTTCCCGACCATGAGTGCTATGGCGCGTGCTCCAACGCCTGGGGCTTCTATATCAACGGCAGTCTGCGGAACTTGATTACCACCGGTGTCGGGCATCCCAACCCCAAAGAAAGCGGCACGGCGGCGAGTCCCGCCGAGCACGAAGGCGCGGAGCTCGCGGCCAGGAGGTAATCCGGTCCCTGCGTGCCTTGCGCTGAACGTCTACGGATTCGCGTCGGCGGCGTTTCTCGGAAGCAACCAGACGAGGCCGAGGCAGACGGCGATGATCGCTCCGACCGCGAGGACGCTGACCGTCATCGCCTGGATCCCTCCGTGCGTCGCCACCTGGTAGAAATAGATGGTCGTCACGATGGCGGAGCCGATCGCAGCCGCGATTTGCTGCACGGCGCTCAGCGCGCCGCTGGCGCTTCCCGCCTCCTCGGCGGCGACATCGCCGATCGCCACATCGTAGATGCTGCTGAAACATGCGCCCATCCCCGCGCCGAGAACAAGGATTGAAGGCGCGGTCCACAACGCGTTCACGTGGCCTCCGAGGATGACCACGTTCAAGAAGATGCCGAGAGCACCCGCGAAAGTCACGACGAGCCCGCCGATGACGAGTCGTCGGCCGAGCTTCGGGATCAACGGCCGCGCCAGGAGCGACGAGATGATGATGCCGGCCATGAGCGGGGACAATCCGAACGAAGCCTGCAGCGCGGTCATGTGCAACTGCAGTTGAAAGAAGAGCGACAGCACGTATGCGAATCCATTGACGGCGGCGAAGTACGCAAGTCCGAGCAACAGTCCGGAGGTGAATCCGCGGTTCGCGAGCAGGCTCGGGACAATCAGCGGGCTTGCTGCCATGCGTTGGCGGATCGCGAACAACCCGAATGCCACAGCGCCGACCATCACGCTGACGATCGGACTGGTGGTCCAGCCACCCGTGGAGCCTTCGATGAGCCCGTAGATGAGTCCGAGCATGCTCAAACCGAGGAGACCGGCACCGACGCCGTCGATAGGCTGGTTCGATGTGGCCCCGTCGTGTGGGAGGACGCGCAGCGCCATGATGAACCCGACTGTTCCGAGGACGATGTTGATGAGGAACATCGGCCGCCAGGTCAGACCGGCGATGTCGGCGCTGATGATGAAGCCGGCCGCAATCGGTCCAAGCACTGCCGAGGCGCCGAGCACGGGGCCGAAGATGCTGAACACGGTGGGCAGCTGTTCCCGCGATAGCGAGGTGAGGAGGATGCTGATTCCCTGCGGGATGAGGAGCGCTCCGAAGCCACCTTGAACGAGTCGCGCGGCGATCAGCATGACCGGATCGATTGCGACACCACATATCAGGGACGCGAGTGTGAATCCGGCGATGCCGATGAGGAAGAGGCGCCGCTTGCCGTAGCGATCGCCGAGCCTGCCACCGACGACGAGGAGCACACCGAGCGCCAGCGCGTAGCTGGCACCGAGCCACTTGATCAGAGATTGGCCTCCTCCGAGCTCGCGGACGATGGTTGGCGCGCCGATATTGGTGATGGTCGAATCCATCAGGTCGAGCACATCGGCGAGGATCACAACTGCGACAATCGCGCGCAGGCGCGGCGTGAATTTCGCGGGTGCCGCGACCGACTGCGCGGCGAGCGTCACGTCCTTCCCGTCGAACGGCGAGGTGTGTTGAGCACGCCGTTGATCAAGACGTCCAACGCCCAGCGGAATCGAGCGTCGCCATCGCCGGAGAGCAGGTCATCACCAACTCGAGCGATGTTTGGATGGGTGCGCGGGTCAACGTGGGCGAGCTCCACGGAGAGGGCAGCAAAATCGTTGCCGGCCGAGCCGTTTGACCGCCGCGTCGTGTGCTCCACCACGTTCGCCGTGACCGATGCGAGAAGGAGGTCGACGGCCCAGGCAGCATCGCGATCGGGCACGCGACCCTCATGGAGCAGTCCAAGCACGGAGTCGACGAGGGCGAGGTAGTTGGGGCCGCTCGGATGCGTGCGCATGGTCATCCGAGCGATCTCCGGGTATTTGAAGAGAAGGCGCGCGTAGCGCTCGAGCACGCCGATCAGACTCGTGCGCCAGGTGCCTCGAGCGTCGATCGGGGTCACCGACCCGAGGAGTGCGTCAAGGACCTGAGCGTGGAGGTCTTCCGTGTCGCGAACGTAGACGTAGAGCGACGCGGCACCCGTATCGAGGGACGCCGCGATGCGTCGCATGGTGACCTTGCCCAAGCCGGCCTCTTCCAGGATGACGAGGGCCGCGCTGACGATCCCTTCCCGGCTCAGCGCCGGTCTTGCGGGGCGTTCGCGAATGCTGGGCCGCCGCTCGGCGCTTGCTTGTGCCGTCATGCTCGGAGCATAGCACGAACATGTTCGTAGCGAACATGTTCGGAACGCCGCCCACTCGGCTGGCGATGGGGCAGGGTGTGCCGCCTATCAGCCAAGGGGCGGTCCGCGACCCCAGTCGACAGCCATCGGTCACACGCTCGCGGCGACGTCCCTGGCGAGGTTGACGATCCCGGCACGTAGGAACCCGCCACTGACCGAGCCCGACGACGCGCCGACGTAAATCAACAGATCGCCACGTGAGAACACGATGAAAGCAACGCCCGGAGTGGTCTCACCCAGCGCGCCGTCTCCGATGCCCGTCACCGTGAACGGCTGAAAGGGTTGCACCGGTTCTCCCGAAGAGAAGAACGTCGCGGCATCCTGCAGCACCGACTCGCTGACACCCGACGGCACCCGCTTGAGTTGCACCCCGACGCTGTTAGCTTCATCCCCAGGGTCCATGAAGTTGCACGCGACGTAGCCGGATCCAGCTTCGGTGACGTCGTGTGCTCGATTGGCCATCGTCGTGTCGCCGGTGATCCGGGCGGCGATGGGCTGAGTCAGGAATGAGCACGGCCGCGCCAGCGGAGGCGCGGCCGGCGTGAGTGTCGCACCGGACGACGGTGACCGCCCCGAGTAGGCCACCGTCGAGTCGCACCCGGCGACGCCGATGGTGATTGAGATCAGGCAGATGAGGGTGAACCCGCGGGCGCGAACTGCGATGCGCACGGCGGCACGACCCTAACATCGGCCGCACTCGGTCCTCGCGCAGGGCACTGGTACTATCCTAGCTCCAACAGAAGTACAAGCTCTGCCCTCACCGCGGGTCCGCGGAGGTCTTCCATGAGTCGTCCCGAGGGGCGTTACACCACACCGGCGTCGGAGCAGACGCTCCAGGACGTTGCCAGAGCGCTCAGTGAGCGCAACCTGAACCCCGTTGTCGTTGCTAAGGGGGCGGACGCGTACCGCGCGGTCCTCGACATGATTCCCGCTGGGGCTGAGGTCCATTCCGGCAAATCAAAGACGCTCGAGGATATCGGCCTCTTCAACGAGTTCAAGGAGTCGGGCCGGTACGACTTCGTGCGCACGAGGATGTTCACGATGGATCGAGCCACGCAGCGTCGCGAGATTCGCAAGCTCATCGCCGCTCCCGACTACGTGGTGAACAGCGCGCAGGCGATCACTGAGGACGGCGTGATCGTGGTGGCGTCGGCGAGCGCCAGCCAGGTCGGCGCGCTCGCCTCTGGTGCTGGACGGATCATCTACGTGGTGGGCAGCCAGAAGATCGTCCGTGACGTCGATGCCGCCGACGAGCGAATTCGGGAGCACGTGCTGCCCTACGAGGACTCGCGAGTCTTTGAAGCCATGGGCGTCCACACGTTCATCGCCCAACTCCTGCTGGTCGAGCGTGAATGGCAGGCGGATCGGACGACGGTGGTGCTGGTCCGTGAGCCGGTCGGCGTCTAGGGCGCGGTACGAATACCGGGTCAGAGGCCGGGTGGTTGCTTCACCGTCTCGACGGGCCTGAGCGCATGTGCATCGCCGTAGAGAATCAGGACGTCGCCGCTCTGCAGGCGCATTCGCCCGCGGGGATTGGCGAACACTTCACCGTTGGCGCGCCTGACCAATAGCGCGATCGCGCCGCCCACGACCTCTTGAACGGTGCGGCCGGCCATCGGCGAATCGTCCGGGATCGCAAGCTCCTCGAGTCGTATGTCCTCCTGACCCGTCCGGCCAATGTCGAAGAACTCCACGACGTTCGGTCGCACTGCGAGCTGCGCCATTCGTCTCCCGCTGCTGACGTACGGCGAGACGACGCGCGTGGCGCCCGCGCGATACAGACGATCAGCGGACTGCTCCTGAGCAGCGCGGGCCACGATGAGGAGGTCCGCCCGAAGGGAGCGGGCGACGAGGGTGATGTAGACGTTCTCCGCGTCCGAGTCCACCGCGCAGATGAGCCCGCGAGCGCGCTCGATTCCGGCTTCGCGAAGCACCTGCTCGGACGAGGGGTTCGCAATCATGTAGGGGAGGCCATCGCGCTGCATGTCGGCCTCGAGCTCGCGCTTGATGTCGATCACAACGCAGGGAATACCCTCGGTGGCAAGTTCGTGTGCCGCCGCACTGCCGACGCGTCCGTACGCGCAGACGATGAAGTGGTCCTGCAGATGGCTGATGCGGCGGTCCATGCGACGACTCCGTGAGAGGACCCCGAGACGGCCCTCGACGATGGCCGTGCCGGCGACCCCGACGATTGCGGCGAACAGACTAACCCCTACGACGGCGAGACCCGCGGTGAACAGCAGCGGGCCGGGCGGCAGGTCACGGGCGGTGGCGGCTCCGACGGTGGTGAGCGTGAGGAGGGTGGTCGCAATCGCGTCAGCCAAGCTGTACCCGAACAACAGGTAGCCGATGACGCCGATCCCGATCAGGGTGAGCAGCCCCACTCCGAGCGCGATGCCGCGTCCCGGCCACAACCTGCGCCTCATCTCCCGAGCATTGCACGTGAGGCTGGGCCGGGCGTGCAGCCTTCGGTCGTAGTCAGTCCGCGTAGTCCGTCATCACGTCCGCTGCGAAGGCTTCCAAGCGGCGCCTGCCCTCGCCTGGCCACCCGCATACGAGGTAGCTGAATCCCGCGTCCGCCATCGCTTCGATGTTCGCGCGAACAACCGAGTCCGGCTCCGACAGCGACAGCGATGAAGACCTGCGAATCGCGCCCGGATCCCTACCGGCGGCACCGGCGAGTTCGTCAAGGCGCGCAGACAACGGACGGAGCTCCTCCGGGCTCCCGTAGCTGTGCCAGACGTCGGCGTAACGTGCCGCGAGCGGCAGGGTCCGCCGCAGCCCGGAACCGCCGATCCAGATCGGAGGATGCGGTCGCTGCACCGGGACCGGCCACGCGCGTGCCTCGGAGAGCCCGAAATGGTGCCCCTCGTACGAGACCACGTCACCCGACATGAGGCGAATGACAATCTCGAGGGCGTCCTCCAGGCGGTCGAAGCGCTCGCCGATGGGTGGGAACTCGATCCCGAGCTGATGGTGCTCAGGCCCGTACCACGCTGCGCCGAGAGCAAGCTCCAGGCGCCCGTGGCTGGCGTGGTCGACGGTGATGGCCTCAATTGCCAGGACCGATGGGTGCCGGTAGGTCACCCCGGTGACGAGTAGCCCCAAACGTATCCTGCTCGTCACGGTCGCGAGCGCCGCGAGCGTTGTCATCCCTTCGAAGCACTCACCGGGGCCCTCGCCGTACATCGGCACGAAGTGGTCGAACCCCCACGCGCCGTCGAAGCCGAGCTCCTCGCCGAATCGCACGCGGTCGACGATCTCGTCGAAGGCCACTCGCTGCTGGGCGATGTCGATGCCGAAACGCACGGGTCGGATGCTATCAGCAACTCAGCACTCATCCGGGAATGGTCGGCGCCATCGTTGTGAAAGCCGGCTTGAGGAACTGATACTGCGCGACGCGTGGCGTAGCACCGCGACGGAAGGCCGCTCCAGCGTGTGATGAACGCATCAGTGCGGACCAAGTCCCGTGCCGAGGCGTCTAACGGAAACGCTGGGCGTCCACGGCTGCATAACGGGTTACCACCGCATCGACGCCTGCAGCGCGCTCCACGAGCCCCGTGACCTCCGCGGCGATCCCGCCCGGAATCGCGCACGTGAGGGCGTGAGCGCCCATTCCGGTGCGCGCGCGGCTGAGCGCACAACCGACGCTTGCGGCGACGCGGCCCTGTTCATGTGCCACAGCGATGATGTGGCACTGTGGCTTGCCCTCGATCCGAAGTTCGGGGAGAGCGTCGCTCATGACCATCATTCCCTGCGCGTTGAGACGGAGCAGGATGACGCTCGGATTCACCGGCGTTTCGGCCAGCGGCCCGTAGGCGATGGACGCAGGCCGCGTGCTGACAGCCGGGATGCCGGGAAATGCCTCGGGACTCACCCAGCCTGACTCGACGAGAGCGCCGATATCGGCGTGGGTGGCTGTTTCCTCGAGACTGAGCAGGCCGTGCGTGTAGCTGCCCACGCTGCAGTTGGCATGGTCGGCCGGCGCGGTGTTGAACGTGCGCTCGGCAGCGTGCATCCAGAAGACGCAACCCGCGGCCACTCGCCCCGTGCGCCCGTCTGGCATCGGCTCCGGCATCGCGGCCTCGAATGCGGGGATATCCGCAGGCTGCTCTGCCAGGAATGTGATGGCGATTGGCGCTGCCAGCGGGTGCAGCGCGTTGGTGAGCCTTTCCGCGAGCTCAGGCCACGAGGTGTCGACGGTGGAGGTACTGGTCACCGCGACATCATGCCTGACGGTTGCGCGGGGACCGCCTCAGGAACGAAGGCTGACGCCGGCACCGGCGAGTTGGGCCGTGGTGGGCTCCGCGCAGCAGAACCAGGGCTCCGTCAGCCGGGGCGGTGCGTCCCGTTCCGGCGGTAGCGCCACCTCCCCACCGGGCCAGGGCAGTCCGGCACCGGCGGCGGCGCGGGCGGTGAGGAGCCGGATTGCCGCATGCGTGGACCGCGGCGGCACCCCGGCATCGGCGTCGGCGGCGACCAACGCGGCGATCTCCGCTTGCAGCATGTCCATAAGACGATCTGGATGCTGCCAGAGATGGCTGAAACTTTCGGGGTCATAGCCGTGCAGGTGCTCGCGCATCTCGGGCAGAGCCAGCAGCAGTGAACCCGGCGGCACGAGGAGGCGAATGCTCAGCTGCACCGGGTCGACACTGTCGATGAGATCGTTGTCAGCGATCAGGTCGAGCAGATCGACCTGATCCCGGAGTGTGCTCCAGGGAGTGAACGGCAGGAGCGATGGCCTCAGCTCGATGCCCAGGGATCTGCAGATGTGAAGCGCGGTCAGGACGTCGTGACCCGAGTGTCCCTTGTCGAGGATCTCGAGCACGAGGGGACTGGTGGATTCAACCGCCGAAACGATGAAGAGCAACCCCAGTTCACGCAGCTCCGCGATGACGCCGGCATGTTCGAGGATGTGCTCGACCTTCGTGGTGACATCGAAGGTGAGCTCGGGGCAGCGCGCGTGGACGGCCCGGACGACGGCGAGCGCATGCGGCACCGCGTTGAGGAAGTCAGGATCACCAAAGGTCAGGTGACGCATCCCCGCCTCCCAGAGCCGGGCGACATCGTCAACCAGCACATCGCGCTGCCACACGCGAATCCGCCCGTCGTAGACCGCCGGGACGGGGCAGTGACGGCAGCGGTGCGTACAGCCACGCGTCGCCTCGACGTAGCCGGTGAGCCGCTCCTCACCGTCGACTCGCAAGCGCGTGTAGCGGTCGAGGGGCGGCAGCAGATCGCGAGCGGGCAATGGAAAACGAAGCCGATCGAGCACGGTCGACCGGGGATCAGGAGCCCCGTCCGCGATGCTGACCAGCACCTGTTCGTACTCGCCCCCGATCAGTGCGTCCACAAGGCCGTCTTCGAGGCCGGGACCGCACAGGGGGGCGTAGAGGCCGAAGAGCACGATGTGAACATCAGCCCCTCGTCGGGCGCGAATCGCGCGAGCGACCGGAACGGCCATGCGCATGGCGGTATGCATCGGGACGGCGATCGCCACCAGGCGTGGGGTGTCGATGTCCGCCTCGTCCAGGGGCTGAACGGAAAGGTCCACCGCGCTCACTTCGTGACCCGCCGCCCGGAGGAAGGCGGCAGCCGACGCAACGTGGAGTGGCTGATGGCCGAGCTCGTAGCACGAGATGAGCAGGACTCTCATGACCAGTCGCTCAGGTTGCCGGTTCGAATTCGGTTGAACCGCACCGGGCTCGCTATTTCTTGGCTGCCTGGTAGTAGGGGTTGGCGCCCTCGGCGTGGTTGGTCGAGTCGATGACCTCGGTGATGTCGGGAAACCGTTCGAGCAGCGCGACCCGAACGCCTTGGCCGAGGGTCACGTCGGCCATCCCGCACCCCTGGCAGGCCCCGCCCATGTGAATGTACGCCTTGCCATCCGTGACATCGAGCAGATCGATATGTCCGCCGTGGCCGGCGACCATGGGATTGATCTCCATGTCGAGAAACGACTGCACCCGCTCCGCCAGCGGGTCCAGCCACAGTGGATTGGGATTGCGCACCGTCAGCGCGTGGGTCAGCCGGTCGAAGTCGAGCGTGATGCCGTCGAGGTAGGGGAGGGTGGCCAGCGGCGCGTGGAACGTGATCCCCTGTGGTCCGTCGACAACCACGTCGCCGTCGTGCTCCTGTCCGGCGAAGACGAGGGCAAGGTCGTAGACGAACTCGCCGTTGGATCGCCCGGTGATCGCGATCCTCACTCCTGCGTCGGGCTGCCTGCGACTAACGCGGACCTGCTCGATCCGGGCCCGGGCGTCGTCGGTTGCCTGAATGTTCGGCTGATCCATCTGTCCCCGCCATGATGGCACTCACGGCCGCTGCGAACGCGGGCATGGACGTTTCCAGGGGTGGGGCACGCCCTCGCCGCCGCTATGAGGGTTGCTCGAACCAGCCCTCGACATCCAGGACGGCGTTCACGTTGCTGATGGCGTTGAACAGGCGGATCTCGCCGGATGGAGGGAGGTGCGAGAGCCCGACCACGATCAGGTTTGGGAGTACGGGCCCGCCGATGTTCAGATCAGAAGCGTTTGGTCGGGACGTGACGTCTGCTGGATACGCGATGAGATACGTGCTCATGGAGGGTGAGACCGCGGTGAGGTTGGCAATCACGGCGAGTGGGCCGGTACTCGGAACGCCGCCGATACCGGCGACCTCGATGACGAGGGTCGCCCCGGCGCCGAGCGTGTGTGCGGAGCACGGTGTGCCGGTGCCCCATCGGGTGTCGCAGACGCGGGTCGGACCGATGGCCTGGAATTGCGCTCCGACCGGCGTTGCTTCTGAGGTGGATCCGAACCACCCGGTTGCGTCGAGCAAGAAGTCGATCGACCCGACGGCGTTGTAGACGCAGACATCGGTGGCTGGACCACCTCTGGCGTCGGGCCCGAGGCTCGTGAAGACTCGATTTGCCGCCGCCTCCCCCGTGGCCACATTGAGCGTGGAGGTCGTCAACGCAGGTGCGCACGACCCGTCCGCGAGGGAGGGAGACACACTGATGAAGGTTGGCTGCGTGCCCCCAACCGCCGTGAGGTTGAGGACGGCCGCCTGAGCCGTGCCGTCACTCGGGATGCTCGCAGGCGCACCCGAGACGCCGGCCGGCACGCCGGACACGTTCACTTTGACCACGGCATTCGGACCCAACCGATGACTGCTGCCCGGGCCCTGATTGCAGACATTGGCGGCTTGCCCAGCCCTGGTGTCACAGACCCGGAGTGGTGGGATGGAATGGAACTCCCCGGCGGGATCGCTGCTCGCGGCCGGAGCGAAGTACCCCTCGACATCCGCGACGACGTTGAGAGAGCCGACCGGGTTGTCGATATTGACGTCCCAGTTTGGGGAGGCGGCACTGGTTTGCCCCAGCGTGACGGTCACCAGGTTCGGGGTGGCGGTTCCTGGGCCGAAATTCAAGTTCGAGGCCCGAGGCAGCGCGGTGCCGGTCGGATAGATGGTCAGCAGGCCGCCGGTGGTACTCGCGACGGCGGTGACGTTCATGACGACCGCGGTCGCGGTGGCGGGGACTGGATCGGCGCCACCTCTGAGCCCGGTCACCCCGGTGATCTGCAACATTCTCGACTGATTCGCGGCGAGTGCCCCGGCACCACACTGCACGCACGTGCTCGCACGCGTGTCGAGGATGCGAAAGGGCGTGAGGGCGACATAGCTCGCCAAGGGGCTGAAGACATATCCCGAATCGGCTCCGGGAGCGCTCACCCCCTTTGGCGTGGTCACCGACAATTGAACGTAGCCCGCGGCCTGCGGTGGTGTGGCGATCGTGAACGCGTCGCTGGTGATCCCCGTGGCCACGACCGCAGTGCCGCCCAGGGTGACGGTCATCGCAGATGCGAAGCCGGTTCCGGTCACCACCACCGCCTGGCCACCGGCCGCAGGACCCGCAGCCGGCGACAACGCCGCGACCACCGGGTAGGACGGAGGAGGCACGACAGGACCACCGACGGCGACACCCATACCGCCGAATGTTGAAAGCATCGCCGTGAATTGAGACTCGGAGTACGTGTACTGATTGCCGGAGAACACATCGAGGAGGGTGACCGAATGTCCCGGGTATGCACCGAGCACGGTCACGGCGTGTTCGTGGAGGGTGTATGGAATGGTTCGCCCGTCAAACCCGGTCCACGTACTCGTCGGATACCCGGTATCGGTGGAGAGGCTCCGAAAATCGATCCAGACGACGACCGGATTTCCCGCTTCGATCTCCCCTTCGACAGATGCGGTCGTCCATCCCGTCTCGGCTGTTTCCACGTGTCCCACCTTGGTGACCACGTTGGCGATCGGCTGGTAGTAGACGCCGTATCCGTCGCCAGGCGCGAAGCCTTCGGTGCCATTGACGTTGCCGACGAAATCGATGTATGGATCGCCCCAGGTGATGCGCCCGTCCGTGTCGACGGCGTTGCGCAGGTCCACGGGAAGTTGAGCGAAGATCCAGTCCTGAAGGTTACTGGTCCCGGTGTTCACCGACACTCCTCGCGCCACAAAGGCGGCGGCAAGCGCGGCGGCCTCGCAGTCGAGGTTCTTGTCCTGGATTTTGAGCGTTGGATCCAGGTTGAGTGGTCCGGCGGATCCGGCCGCCGCGAGGGCCGGTATCGACGATTGGGACAGGCCCACGGCGCCCAAGCCAACCCCGAGTCCCAGAGCGATCAAGATCGCGGCGGTCGGACGTCGCCGATTGACAACCACGTTCCAGACGCTGCGCCCACCAGAGAGTCGGTGCCGAACGAACGGTTACGCTTTTGACTGGGAAGGGTGGCGAAGTTGTGCCGAACGCGACTGGATCCACGGACGCCGTGATCGATGTCGTTGGCTGGCTCCAGGCGGGCCCATCCGTCGGCCGGCGCTGCCCGACCGATCGGCCTATCGCAACCGTCGATCAGAATGCGCGCCGTGACCATCGAATCCTTTCGGATCAACGTTGACGACGAGGTCCTGAGCGATCTGCAGCGTCGCATTGGCGAGACCCGTTGGCCGCCTGCGGCGCCGGGTCCAGCCTGGGCGCAGGGCACCGATCTCGCATACCTCAAGAACCTGCTTGCCTACTGGCGTGAAGGATTCGATTGGCGCGCTGAGGAACGTCGGATCAACGACTTCCACCAGTTCCGCGCAGTCGTCGACGGCGTCGCGATCCACTTCATCCATGAGCGGGCCGTTCACGGACCGGGGATCCCGCTCGTCCTGCTCCATGGCTGGCCGAGCACCTTCGTTGAGTTGTTGCCGTTGGTCACGCTGCTGACCGACCCCGGGAGACATGGCATCAATGGTCCAGGGTTCGACGTTGTGATTCCGTCCCTGCCTGGATACGGCTTCTCGGAGCGGCCGGAGCGGGGGAACTACCGGGATATCGCCACGCTCATGGCCCTCGACCAGCCCGAGTCCTTGCTTGGCATCCACCTCAGCAACCTCGAGATCTCTCCTCACGTCGACGAAGCCCTGCGGCCGCTGTCAGACGCCGAGACCCTGTATCTGAAGCATCGCGAGCACTGGGATGAGGCCGACCGCGGCTACGCTGCAATCCAGTCCACCAAACCGCAGACGCTCGCATATTCGCTCAACGATTCTCCGGCGGGACTTGCGGCGTGGATTGTGGAGAAGTGGCGGTCCTGGGCCGACAGCGGCGGCGACCTCGAGCGCAGGTTCCCGCGTGACCTGCTGCTGACCATGCTCACGATCTACTGGGTGACCGAGTCCATCACGACCTCGATGCGCGACTACTACGACAACCGCTGGGACGGAGTCGCCCTCGGAGCAGACGCCTCCGTGACGGTGCCCACCGGGATCGCCAATTTCGCGAATCAGTTCGTGTCCGAGGGACGCCCACCGCGTGAATGGGCCGAGCGTCTCTATAACGTCCGCCGCTGGAGCGAGATGCCGCGTGGCGGACACTTCGCTCCTGTCGAGGAGCCGAGGATGCTGGCAGAGGAGATCGTCGCCTTCTTCGCTGATCCGTGATCGATCATCGTTGACGGGAGGAACCGGCGTCACGGGACGACAGGCAGCCCGGAGTGCGAGAGGCGTACGCTTTGTGGCTGTGGACGCGCCTCAGCATCGCGGTCATCTCGCATTGCCCTGCCCGCATGGTTGCGGCAGCGAGATCGAGTACACGTTGACCATTCGAACGCGGCAGGACGGCGAGGTCTTCTATTACCAGGCACCCCCTGAGTGCCCCGGGTGCCACCGAGAACTTCCCATGCTCCCGGACTCCCACTTCGAAACGCTGACACGAAGCCCGGAGCCATGACGTTGACGGGCGCAGCGCGATAGCGAAGTCGTCACAACGCTCGACAAGCCTCGCGTTTCCCGGATCTCGACGCCGTCTCACACGGCGATGCGCATTCCCCGGCGCATGGCGACGTAGGCCACAAGCACTCCGACTCCACCGAGCGCCACGAGGTAGATCAGACTGCCCGTCAGCGGCATCGACAGGTACGGAGTCCCAAACGCGTCGAATACGGACGGACGGCTCGCCCAGCTTGGCCACGACAGGAGACCCGCGACTGTCGTCAGGAAGAAGCACACCACGAGCAACCCCCCGGTGACGCCCGTAGCGGCGGCGCTGCGAAACACCGCCGTCGCCACGAGGCCGATACCGCCGATCGCGAAGCTGAGCAGCACGATGTCCAGGAATGTTCGGAGCAGCCCGGAAAAACTCGCCGAATAGCCTCCGATCAGCGTGCCGATCCAGGTTCCGACAACGACCGCCAACCCGATCACGACGGCCAGAGCCAGCACAGTCACCGCCCGCTCGACCAGCAAGCGCCACATCGACACCGGCTGGGTCAGCACGACCTCGACGCGGTGCTGCGATGCATCGCTGGCCCAGCGCGCCACCTGCGCGACCATGAATCCCGCCGCGAGCAGGGCTGCGAAGGTCATAAAGAACGAGAGGTACTGGTTTGGGGTCAGGGTGGCAAGATGTTGCGCGAGCACCTGCTTCAGCTGACCGCCGGTATTGTCGACGAGCTTGATTGCCGAGGGGACGACGGCGGCTTCCACCGCGGTGAATGCGCCGATACCGATCGCCCACGAGGCGACGCCGAGCGGCTGCTCCGCGATCCAGTTCAACCAGAGGTCTCGTCGCGACACGGCGCTCGGACGGAAGGTGTAATCGACGGGCTTGGTGTGGCGTGACCCGGTCACGCTGACTCCTCCGGCGTCCCTGCGCAGGTAGAGCCACCATCCGGCGCTGCCGGCGGCGAGCGCTCCGACAACAAGTGCCCCCATCGCCGCCACGTCGAACGGAGTCCCCGCAAGCGTCCGAGCCTGAATGTAGTAGTAGAAGGGGGAGAGATAGCGAAGGAATGTCAGGACGCCGAGGTCGTTGTACAGGTTGGCGATGAAGAACGAGGCGACCAGGTAGGCGCACGTCAAACCCGCCGCCGTACGCGCTGCAGTGAAGAACTGCGAGACAAGGAGTCCGAGCCCGAAGCCGACCAACCCGACCAGGGCCACCGCCACGCACTGACCAAGCGCCGGTACGGCGAGTTGCACTCCCGCGAGCGCACCACCGGCAACCGTCAGGAGATAGGTGAGTGCGACGATCACGGCGAGCGCCCCGACGAACGCCGAGACCCGATCGCGGAAGATCGCGCTGCGGGTTCGTCCTGCGGCAAACCAGAGGTCGAAGATACCCTTGGTCTCGGAGCCACGAATCACCTGGGTTCCCTGGATCGCGGCGTAAATCGCCACCAGCAGCGCAATGTCTGGATAGGTCTTGTAGCTGAGATATCCGCCGACGGTGTCCAGACGGTCCACGGGACCGGTGAGAAACTCAAAGCTCTGCGCGACCGGAAGCGCCGCCGTTGCGAGCGCCTGCAGACCTCCGGCAAGCGCTTTGGCCGCAGCCACATAGGCGGGAGCGAGGATCGCCACGATCGCGCCAAAACCGAGGCCCAACGTGAGCATCCCAACCAGGTGGCTGCGGAAGGCCCAGGGAGCCAGGCTACGGCTGCGCTGGCTGTCCATACTGCGCCAGGAAGATCTCTTCCAAACTCATCTCGGTCGAATCCAGCGTCACGACGCCGGCGGGGAGGAGCATCTCCAGCAGCGGCTCCATGGTGCCGGTGACGGTGCATTGGAGATGGTGATCGGAGACGATCACGCCGGCCACCCCCGGGATCTTGGTGAGCCGCGCGGCGTCGAGCGCGGTCGCCACCGTCGCGTCGACCCGATGCACGTGGCTGATACGCAGCTCCTCCATGGTCCCGACCTGGCGCAGCGATCCGTCGTGAACGACGCCGATGCGATCGCAGATTTCCTGAACCTCGGGCAGGACATGCGACGACAGGAAGATCGTCGCGCCCCGCTCGCGCGCCTCCTTGATCAGCTCCCGGAACGTCTGCTGCATCAGGGGATCGAGGCCCGTGGTGGGCTCGTCGAGAAACAGCAGCTGCGGGTCGTGCATGAACGCCTGAATCAACCAGACCTTCTGCTTGTTCCCGTGCGAATAGGTCCGGTACTTCCGGTGCAGGTCCAGGTCAAACCGCTTCGCCAGGTCGGTCACTCGTTTGGAGTCGACGCCCCCACGAAGGTGGGCGAGAAGGTCGATGATCCGTTCGCCGGTGTGATTGGGGTACTCGGGTGCCTCTCCCGGAAGATACCCCGTGAGCCTGCGAATCTTGACGCCGTCTCGCTGTGTGTCCATCCCGAGGATGCTCGCGCGGCCACGATCGGGCCGGATGAGATCCATCAGCAGGCGCAGCGTGGTGGTCTTGCCCGCTCCGTTGGGACCGATGAAGCCGAACGCCTCCGCCTCGTGGACCTCGAGATTGAGATCGAAGATACCGCGATGCTGACCGTAGTCCTTGGTCAAGCCGTCGGTGTTGATCGCGCTGGTCATGGATGATTCCTTTCAGCTGACATCGTCGAACCAGAAGCGCAGCATTTCGCGGTCCATTCGCAGGGAGCCGGGTGGCGCGCCCAGAATTGCCTCATACGCATCGCTATACGCCTGCAACGTGCGCTCGACCTGCGCAAACGAAATCGCGTGCGCGTACCTGCCCAGCAGGAGTTGCGTCGCGACGAGCTGGGCGCCCTGCACCAAGGAGATGAGCACCACCGAGGTGTCGGTGGGGGAGATCACCGTGAACGTGCCCTCGGCAGCGCCCTGCTGGAGGATCACGGCAAGGAGTGGCGCGAGCTGATCCATCGTTCGCTGGCGGAGCTTCTCGCGCACCAGCGCGTTGTCATCAGACAACCACACCCGGGCGATGCCGAGCACGAGCTCCTTGCGTTCGGCCTTCCAGGCAGCGATGCCGGAGAAAAGGCCCTGCAGCTTCGCGAGCGCGGGGAGATCCGGATCAGCCAGGATCGGCGCCATGGACGCGAGGGCGACCTCGACCATGCGTGCCACCACGGCCTCGAGCAGGTCCTGTTTCGATTCGAAGTAGTGGTAGAAGCCCCCGCGAGAGGCACCGACAGCATCGAGCACGTCCTGGATGCTCATCTGCTCGTAGGCCTTGGTCTGGATGAGCCGCTGGGCCACCTCGACAAAGGCGTCGCGCCGGACCGCCTGGGCTGTCGCACTCGCCGACCGAGCCATCGGGGCCTCCAGGGATTACAGACCGACTGTCGGTCTGACAATAGCACGGCCAGTCCACGCCCAGTTCGGAGGGCGGATTCGGGCGGAATCCCGGCAACGTATAGTCACGTCGTCCCAACCGATCGCGGAGGCCCAACGGTATGCGCATCGCGGTCATCAACCTCAAGGGCGGCACCGGCAAAACCGTCACGGCGGTGCACCTCGCGACGGCGCTCGCTGCCCGGGGACGAACCCTGCTCGTCGACGCAGACCCCCAGGGTTCGGCGCTCTCCTGGTCGGAGGAGGCAGAGGAATTGCCCTTCGCGGTGGTCGGCCTCCCGGTTCGCAGCCTGCACAAACGCCTGAGCGACCTTCTGCCCGGCCTGATGCACGTCGTCATCGACACACCGCCTGGCGATCACGCGATCGTGCGCAGCGCGATCACCGCCGCGGAGGTCATTGTGGTGCCCATCGCCCCGAGCATCATCGACCTCGACCGTCTCCGTCCCACACTCGACCTCATTGCGGAGGTCGACGCCGTGTCGCCGTTGCGCGTGTTCGTACTGCTGACCCGGGTGCGTGCGGCAACGCGGAGCGGCAGGCTGGCGCGCGAGATTCTCGAGGACTCCGGCGTCGCGCTCCTGAACGCGCAAATCCCGTTGCGCGAGAGCCTCAGCACCAGCTTCGGCAGCATCCCGTCGGGCGACAATCCATATCAGGTCGTGCTCGACGAGCTCGTGGCCAGGGAGCTCGTCGCATGACCCGAAGCCGGACACCCCGCGATCTCCGCGAGCGCATGGAGCGTGTGGCGGCGAAGTCGCGACGGCCGCCCGAGCCAGGGACGGTGCGTCGCGCGGCGGGCCCGGCAGCGGCAAGGGACAGTCACGATGCGGGGCCGCCCCCGGCGCCGGCCGACGCGACCTCCGCGTCGACGAAGTCGGCGCCCCATAAGGACGGAAGCCCTCCACGCGGATCCGGCGCCGGTGCCGCGCGACAGCACGGGCGCCCGCCGGCCGATGTGCCTGGCACCGAGCCGCGGTCGCGTGCCGAGACGTTGCTCGCCTGGGGGCTGTGGGAGGTGACTGAGGTTCCGGCTCAGCGCTGGAAGTGGTTCAAGACCGCGATCCGCGGCGGCGAAACCCAGTCGAAGCAGCGCAAGCGGGGCGGCTGAGTCACTTCAGGCTGCAGTCGGGGACGGCGCCTGCGACGACCCGGACGTCTGGATGGTCGTCCGTGGGTGGCGACGCAGACTCGCTGATCGACGCCGATCGCAGTATCGAGATATGATACTTGCCAGCAATCAAGTATTCGGGGTGGAGCGGCACTGAGCGTCAAGAATGGCTCCGGAAGTGAGGTCGGAGGCGAGCTGAACGCGGCGCGCCTGCGGAGTGCGGTCAATCGGATGTCGCGACGCCTCCGGCCCACCGCTGCCGCCGGCGCACTGACGACGACCGAGGTCGACATCCTCGTCGCCGCGGAACGTCAGGGCCCGATACGCCTGTCAGATCTCGCGAGCTTCGCGGGACTGAACCCGACCATGCTCTCGCGCCTCATTCCGAAGCTGGAGACGGCGGGGCTGTTACGCCGTCTGCGCGACGAGGGCGACCGGCGCGTCTGTCGGGTCGCCGCGACGCCCAAGGGCAGGCGCTTGCTTGATCGGATCCGTTCGGAGCGAAATGACGCGCTGTCGCGACGCCTCGGCGAGCTTGACCCGAGTGAGCGCGCCACCCTGGCTCTGGCACTGCCCGTTCTCGAGCATCTGGCGGAACGGCTCCGGCCGGGTTGGGTTTCCGATACCGAGCGGGATCAGCGTCGATGACCCGTCTGGGCGCGATCAGCCGGCGCACGTTCTCCGCACTGGCGATACCCAATTTCCGCAGGTTCTTCTTTGGTGCTGCCGGTGCTGCTCCTGGCGCCATGCGGCGGTGTCATCGCCGACCGGGTCGACAAGCGCCGCCTGCTGACCATCCTGCAATCGCTGATGGGGCTCCAGGCTCTGCTGCTCGGCGTGCTCGTCGTCACGCACGCGGTGGTGTTGTGGGAGATATGCCTTCTCGCATTCGTGCTCGGGATGAACAACTGTTTCGAGACGCCTGCTCGCCAGGCCTTCATGCTCGAGATGGTCGGGCCCGCTCACGTCCGCAACGCGGTGAGCCTCAATTCGACGATGGTGAACGCGGCGCGGGCCGTGGGCCCGGCCGTCGCGGGACTCCTCATCGCCACCGTGGGCGTTGGGATCTGCTTCCTCGTCAACGCGGTGAGCTTCATCGCGGTCGTCTACTCGCTCACGTCGATGGACCCGAAAGCGCTCAAGCCGAGTCCACCCGCTCTGCGCGCGAAAGGGCAGTTGCGCGAGGGGCTTCGCTACGTCGCACGCGAGCCACGCCTCTGGGTGCCGCTCTTGATGGCCGGGATCGTCGGAACGCTGGCATATGAGTTCCAGGTGACCCTCCCGGTGCTCGCCAAGCAGGTCTTTGGTGGCAATGCGGCAACGTATGGATTCCTGACCGCGGCGATGGGTCTCGGCGCCGTCTTCGGAGGACTGATCACCGCGGCGATGGGTCGCCCTGGACTTCGGACGATGACCTTCGCCGCCACCGGCTTCGGGATCGCAATCCTGTGCGTCGCGGGCGCGCCGACGCTGGCAATCGCCTACGTTGCCATGGCGATGACGGGATTCGCTGCCATCTCGTTCATGTCGAACGGAAACTCGACGCTGCAGCTCGAAGCCGCACCATCAATGCGCGGCCGCGTCATGGCCCTGTGGGCAGTCGCCTTCATGGGTTCGACCCCCGTCGGGGGCCCCGCGATCGGATGGGTTGTCCAGGTGGCGGGTGCGCGGATCGGACTGGCGGTCGGCGGATTGTCCTGTCTCATCGCGGCCGGGATCGGACTTGCTGCGACGAGGGTGATGGGTCGGGCCTTCGGCGGCAATTCGGTCACTTGCGAATCGGAGGACGGCGGCGAGCTGACCCTCCCCCCACTGGTGAGCGCTGAGACCGACTGACATCCGCTGATGCGCCGGCGTCACGGATCCGCGCACCCCTGAGCAGCGAGCCAGTTCGCTACTTGATGAAGACGTCGCCGGAGTGGGCTGAAAGCGTCTCCGATGTCACGAGCTTTCCCGCGAGGTTGCGGTACGAGCCGCCGAGCTGGATGGTCACCGACCCAGTGCCCGGATTCACCGCCGCGATCCCGTTGGTGAAGGTGCGCGTGTAGACGCCGCTCTTCAGAGTCATCGCCGCTGTCGGCATCCCGATCGCGGTGTGGTCCAAGGGCGAATCCTCGCTCATGCCGGCAACTGTGTGAGCCGCTGTGAAGCAGTAGAGGCCCGTGCCGTTGGTGCCCATCAGAAAGGTGGCGATCATGAAGATGTGCCACTGCGTGACCTGGGCGGGCGTTGCCTTGGACCACAGTTTCGTCACGACGCCGATCACCTCGTTCTTCGAACCCGCGGTCACCAGCATGCTGACATCCTCCTGCCATTCAGACAGGGAAGGGAAGCGATTCTCGGGCTCAGTCGAGACGCGCAGCCATGTTTCGGCCATGGCTGTACCGTCGGCGGTCAGGAGGGGTTCCGTGTACTGGAAGTACGTCCCATCGTGGAGGCCGTTGGCCATGATCAGCTTGTCGCTGTTGGCGCTCTTCGTTGTCGTGATCGTGTTCGACTGGTCCGCGATCCACGTCTGCTTGGTGAAGACCTGGTGAGTCGCCGGGTTGATGGGCGGACTGGTCACATACCCCGGCGACAGTGGGGCGATCCCGAGCCTGTCCAGGAAGCATCCGTCGTATTTCGATGACGCGATCGAATTCTTGCAAAGGGTCGCAACCGTGGAAGCCCACTGCGCGGTGGGCAACATCAGCCAGTTGCCAAACCCCCTGGACTGGATGCGCTTGCCGTTGGCGCCCAGCGCGTACCACGCCATCGGATAGGCGTTTCCTCCCTTGCTCTGATCGAACGCGCCGTTGATGTACGCGATGACCTTCACGGTGGGGTTGGCGGCGCGCATCGCCGTCAGGTATGGCGTCAGCAGCCCTCCGTGCTCCGCGACGATGTCGTAGTTCTTGGCGATGGCGACGGCCTCAGCCCGGTCGGCTTTGCTCCGGTACCCATGTACAGCGGCGTGAACCGCTGGAGCGCATTCGTTGTGGTGGCGGCTCCCACCGCCGCCGGTTGGATGCCCGCATAGGCTGTGCCGAGCACCGCAGCCAGCAATACCAGGGCCAGTCGTCGTGCCTTCATCGAATCCCCCTGTGCCGAGATGGATCGGCTGTCCGTGAGCCGGATACCGCCCGGATTGGCAACCGGTCAGCGCCGGTTAGTGCGAATGACCCCCAGCGCCAACTCCTCCTGGCGACCTCGCGCCCGCTTCCCCACAACGCGCGACGGGTGTCGCTGCGGCGCGCGCGCTGCCGGAAGTGTCCTCACCCGACTACCCACAGTCAACCGAACGGTAGGTGAACATGGTAGGAAGTGACGCTCCCTGGCGTGCTTACCGGCTTGCGATTGAGACATCTGCCGCTTTTGGCGCTCTGTGATGCGTTGACACGCTCACCGTGTAACCTGCGGGAGTATCCGTTCGCGGTCGAGTCTGCGCCGCAGTGACGGTGGGCGAGCCAGTGGTGATAACTCGGCGAAGCCGTGCGGAGGAACGTCGTCCGAGGCTTCGTTATTCCGAGGCTTCGTTATAGTGAGGGACGCTGTACATGAACGCCTTCGCCGTCGCAGGGATCGTGGTCGCGGCCGTGATCCTGGTTGCTCTGCTTGCGTCGATCCGGGTCGTGCAGCAGTATGAGTTGGGCGTTCACTTCCGCCTTGGGAGGGTGATCGGCCTCCGCAAGCCCGGTTTGCGGCCGATCGTCCCGGTCATCGATCTCCTGCGCCGGGTCTCCCTGCGCATCGTCACGATGCCGATCCAATCCCAGGGAATCATCACGCGCGACAACGTCAGCATCGACGTCTCCGCGGTCGCGTACTACAAGGTCGTCGACGCGGTCAAATCGGTGGTGGCGATCGAGAACGTCGGCGCGGCCATCAACCAGATCGCCCAGACGACCTTGCGCAAGGTGGTCGGCCAGCACACGCTCGATGAGACGCTCGCTGAAACCGACCGTATCAACCTGAGCATCCGCCAGATCCTCGACGTCACGACGTCGGATTGGGGGGTGGTGGTCACGCTCGTCGAGTTGAAGGACATCCAGCTTCCGGACAGCATGAAGCGGGCAATGGCGCGTCAGGCTGAGGCAGAGCGAGAGAAGCGGGCGAAGATCATCGCAGCCGAGGGTGAGGCGCTTGCAGCGGACCAGCTTGGCGTTGCGGCCGACATCATGATGGCCCACCCCGTTGCGTTGCAGTTGCGCAACCTGCAGAGCCTGGTTGAGATCGGTGTCGACAAGAACACCACCGTGGTGTTTCCCTCTCCGATCATGAGCACCATCGAGGAGTTGGGAAGTTTCCTCGCCCGTGAGCAGGAAGCGAGCAAGGCGGTGCTCGATCACAACCCCGGCACGCGAGCCACGTAGCGGTGTGACCTTCGGCCCTACCCGAGCGCGATGGCCCCGGGGAGGATGGAGTGCGGAGATCCACGCCGGCGCCGGCTTCATGGTGCCGTGCCTCGTCATCGCAGGCATCGTCACGGTGATCACCAACAGCACGACGGTGCTCGCGGTGTTCATGGCACTGCTCGTGATGTTGTGGGCTGGATCGACGATCCGCCACCTGATTGCACCCGAGCCTCGGGCAGTACCCCGGGCAGGCGCGTCGCACGCGTAGCCTGTCGCTGTGTCCGAGCAGGAGATCGACGCATACCTGGTGGAGTTGGACGAGCCCAAGCAGTCCACGCTCCGGGCCCTGCGCCAGATGATCCTGGAGATTCTTCCGGAGGCGGAGCAGGGGATCTCGTACGGTATGCCCGCCTTCAAGATCGATGGGCACGTCGTCGCCGGGTTTGCGGCATTCAAGAACCACCTCAGCTACTTCCCGCACAGTGGCTCGGTCATCCCCGAGATCAGTGAGGACGCGGCTCCGTTCACGACGTCCAAGGGGACCCTGCAGTTCCCGGTGGACACGGTCCTCCCCAGGGCACTTGTGGAGCAGCTCATCTCGGTTCGCATGCGCCAGGCAAGCGTCAAGGACCGGCGCCGGCCCTGAAGCCGAGCCGCGGAGGCGCTGAAAAGCCGGTGGCCCGGACCGCTAGAGTCGGGGCATGCTCGGAGACAGGGTAGAGGTCATCGTTGATGCCGGGACCGGAAGCGCTCGAACGTTTGACGTCTCCGCGACGCGGGCCGGTCGGCGCGTGGAGGTGACCACGGCGCGTGGCATCGTCGAGGTCGCCGAGCTCACGCGCACGGGACAGCCGGTGCGGGTCGGTCGCTTCATGGCAACCCGTGTCATCGCCATCGTCGAGCACCCGGCTTCAGACGGCGCCGCGGTGACCGAGCGGCGCCGGAGCAAGCGAGTGGAGCAGGAGGAAACGCTCCTCTGAGAGGCTGCGGCTGCCCGAGGGAAGCGAATCGAGGCAGCCGTGGCTCGACCATGATTGGCGGATCGGAGCCCCTGGGCGACGGCTCTCGCGGTAGGGCCGAAGGACCCTACCCGAACCCGGGTCGACCGGCGTACGGTCGTGGCACGTGAGCCGCTTAACGGCGAGTGCGCCGCCGGCCCCCGGAGGTGTCCACGTGAACGCGACTGCAACCATTCCTGTGCCCGCCGTGGCGGCGGAAAACCCCTGGCACAATGCCCAGAGGCAGTTCGATCAGGCCGCTGACGTCATCAACCTGAGCTCCGGTCTTCGCGCCGTGCTCCGAGAGGTGAAGCGTCAACTCATCGTCAGCTTTCCGGTCAAGATGGACGACGGCTCGGTGCGGGTGTTCGAGGGCTATCGCGTCCAGCACAACATGGCTCGGGGGCCTGCCAAGGGCGGCATCCGCTACCACCAGGGCGTGACCCTTGACGAGGTGAAGGCGCTCGCGATGTGGATGACCTGGAAGTGCGCCATCGCGGGTCTGCCGTTCGGCGGTGCGAAGGGTGGCATCGTGGTCGACCCCAAGCGTCTGAGCGAGGGCGAATTGGAGCGGATGACCCGGCGCTACGCAACCGAGATCAGCGTCATCATCGGTCCCGAGTACGACATCCCTGCTCCGGACGTCAACACCTCACCGAAGATCATGGCCTGGATCATGGATACGATCTCGATGGAGCAGGGGTTTTCGGTTCCCGCGGTGGTCACGGGCAAGCCCCTGTCCGTGGGGGGCAGCCAGGGACGCAATGCGGCGACGGGCCGGGGCGTCATGTTCGTCTCCCTCGAAGCCTGTCAACGGCTCGGCATCGATCCCAAAGCCTCAACCGTTGCCGTCCAGGGATTCGGCAACGCCGGGTCGATCGCGGCTCGGCTCATGGCTGCGCAGGGATTCACGATCGTGGCGGTTTCTGACAGCAGCGGCGCGATCCACAGTGCCGCCGGCCTCGACGTCGATCGCGTTATCGCGCACAAGAAGTCGACGGGCAGCGTCGTCGGCTTCCCGGGCGCCAGCGCAATCGCCGCGGGCGAAGTCCTCGAGGTGCCCTGCGATGTGCTCGTCCCCGCCGCGCTCGAGAACCAGGTCACCGCTGAGAATGCCGGTCGCGTGCAGGCCAGGCTCGTCCTCGAAGCGGCCAACGGCCCCATCACCCCAGATGCGGACATCCTCCTCGAGCGGCGCGGCATCACCGTCGTCCCCGACGTTCTTGCCAATGCGGGCGGAGTCACCGTGTCCTACTTCGAGTGGGTGCAGGATCTGCAATCGTTCTTCTGGGACGAGGACGAGATCAACGCACGCCTCGAAAAGGTGATGCACCGCGCGTTCACCGAGGTGTGGGATTCGTCGAAGCAGCGCGGCGTCTCGATGCGACAGGGCGCGTACGTCCTGGCCATCGAGCGGGTTGCGGAGGCAACGACCGACCGGGGCATCTACCCCTAGGACCTGCCGATGCGCGGCTAGACTGCGAGCACATGGACCGGACACTCATCATCGAGACGAGCGCGGCAGCCGTCGTCGTCATTGCGGTTGTGGCGATGACGGTTGCCATCGCGCTGCTGGCGCGGCGCGGCCGCGACCTGAGTGCCGAGATCCGGCGCCTGGTGGACCATGACGTGGCAGTCGTCGAGGCACACGGCGAGCAGGCGGCAGCGACGCGAGCGCTCGCCGAGGAAACGCGCCACGAACATGTCCTGGCTGCTCGCCCGTTGCTCGTGCTGCTCGATGAGCCGCCCATCGGCATCCGAGACCAGCCCTGGGCGGCCGTTCGGGTACGCAATGTCGGCAACGGTTCGGCGCTGAACTTCGCTGTCTGGATGCTCGCGAGTGGCAACCTCTATCGCTCGGCAGGGGCTGAGGCCAAGGGGTTCTCGGCGGCACTCCATCTGGCCGCGGGCGACATCTTCGAGCCCGGTCCCTTCCAGAACATGCTGTACGTCGGCCGCGCACACGGGTACCTTGACCCCGGCTCCGCTGTTGTCGGTGAGCATCCCGACGCCAACCTGACCGCGTACTGTGCCGACCAGTTCGGCAACCGCTACCGGTTCAACCTGCGCACCGCGGATCCTCCCGACGTGTGGGAGCGCGGCGCCGACGCTCCGTCATGGGCGGGAGCCTGGGACCCTCGGCTCTCGTCCGGTGCTGCATCGCAGAACGACGCGCACCCGGTGATCTCGACGGTGCCGGAGCGGGACCTGACGCAACTCATCGAGGCGTTGCACGATGTGCTCCACGCACTGCAGGAGGATTCTGTTCCTGAGCGGGACGTCGGCATCACCGGTCGCGCGATTCGACGTGCCCCTCCATCGGAGCATCGACGCGACTTCGAGGCGCGCTCCTAGGCTGCGGTCACCGGCACAGCGGCGACGGCCTGCTCGAGCTACCGGGTCGCGTCAGTCGTCGTCGCCGCTGGAGTGCGCGTGCGACACGACCAGCAGCTCGTCAAAGATCGTCGACAGCACCGCTGAGTGCGTCGCCACGGCGGCCAGGGTCGCGAGCTGTCCGTCAACGTTGGCGAGGATGGCCTCGACCTCCTCGCTGCTCACGTCAAGCTCCATGGACTCGGCAGCCTTCTCGACGTCCATCGTCCCGTATGCGACCTTCACCGTCACGCGGCGCGCCCCGGTTGGGAGAGTTCCGGTTGCTCTGGTCATAGTGCTGATCCTCAGGAGTGCGCGGGCACGACACCAGTGCCATTGGTCCCCAATAAGTCCTCGGGATTCGCGCCCGGTCAGGGGCGCTGGTCGACGGGCACGTAGGAACGGCGCGCGCTGCCGGCGTAGATCTGCCTCGGCCGGGTGATCTTCTGCTCCTGGTCGAGCAGCGACTCCTCCCATTGAGCGAGCCAGCCCGCGGTTCGCGCGACGGCGAAGAGCACCGGGAACATCTCCACCGGGATTCCGAGCGCACGGTAGATGAAGCCGCTGTAGAAATCGACGTTCGGGTAGAGCTTCCTGCTCACGAAGTACTCGTCCTCGAGTGCGATCTTCTCCAGCTCGGAGGCGACGTCGAGCAGCGGCGACGAGCCGGTCACGCTCAGCACCTGGTCGGCCATGCGCTTGATCACCTTGGCGCGCGGGTCGTAGTTCTTGTACACGCGGTGCCCGAAGCCCATCAGCCGCTCCTTGCCCGCCTTGACGCCCGCGACGAAGTCGGGGATCCGGTCGACGGATCCGATGCGCTCGATCATCCGGATCACGGCTTCGTTCGCCCCGCCATGGAGCGGGCCGTAGAGCGCGGCGACCGCGGCCGCCGTCGCCGAATAGGGGTCCGGGTGCGAGGAACCGACGGTCCGCATCGCGCTCGTAGAGCAGTTCTGTTCGTGGTCGGCATGGAGGATGAAGAGCACGTCGAGTGCGTGCTCGATCTCCGGGACCGCGACATAGCGCGGCTCCACCATCTTGAACATCATGCCCAGGAAGTTGGCCGCGAAGGAGAGTTCGTTGTCCGGGTAGTTGTAGGGGAGGCCGAGTGAGTGGCGGTACGCGAATGCCGCAAGCGTCGGCATCTTGGCGATGAGCCGGTATATGGAGATTCGCCGCTGCTCCTCGTCGTAGATGCTGGTCGCGTCCGGGTAGAACGTGGAGAGCGCGCCGACGGTCGAGACCAGCATGCCCATGGGGTGGGCGTCGTGGTGGAAACCGTCGATGAACTTCTTGACGTTCTCGTGCACCAGCGTGTGGATGGTGATGTCGTGCACCCACTCGCGCTCCTGCGCGGCGGTGGGCAGCTCACCGTGGACAAGCAGATACGCGGTCTCGAGATAGGTGCTGTGCTCAGCGAGCTCCTCGATTGGGTAGCCGCGGTAGAGGAGGATGCCCCGATCCCCGTCTATATAGGTGATGCGACTCGTGCAGGACGCGGTGTTCATGAACGCCGGGTCGTACAGCAGGAGTCCGTGGTCGTCCGGGGCGACGTGCATCTGCTCGAACGCCGTCGCGCGGACGGCCCCCCGTTCGATCGGCACCTCGTAGGTGGTGCCGGTACGGTTGTCGGTGATGGTGAGGGTCTCAGGCATGGTCGTTGGCCTCACTTCGTTGCTCTGCTATCGCCGCATCAGGATTGCGGCCTGGATGAGCATGGCACAGGATCCAATCGCCTCATTGCGGTGTGACCTATGACCTTGCGGCCGCCTTCCGGGCTTCCCGGGCGCGCATGATGCGGCTCATGGCGTTCGAGACGATCTTCGAGCCCTTCCGCATCCACTCAGTGGAACCGCTCCGCCTGACGACCCAGGAGGAACGGCGGCAGCACCTGGTCGCCGCCGGATACAACCTGTTCGCGCTGCACTCCGACGACGTGCTCATCGATCTCCTCACCGACTCAGGAACCGGGGCGATGTCGCGAGACCAGTGGGCCGCCATTCAGCACGGTGACGAGAGCTATGCGGGATCACCGTCATGGTTCCGCTTCCTGGAGGCCGTTCGGGAGCTGTTCCCGTTCCGGCACATCATCCCGACCCACCAGGGCCGCGCCGCCGAAAAGATCCTCTTCACCGCCATCGGCGGACCCGGCAAGACGGTCCCCAACAACACGCACTTCGACACCACGCGCGCCAACGTGGAGTTCACCGGGGCGGAGGCGGTGGACCTTCTCATCGCGGAGGGGCACGATCCCGCGCTCCAATACCCGTTCAAGGGCAACATGGATGTCGGGCGGCTCGACGAGCTCCTGCGCCGCCGCGAAGGTTCGGTACCCGTCGTGTTCGTCACCGTGACCAACAACTCGGGTGGCGGCCAGCCGGTATCGCTGGCGAATCTGCGAGCGGTACGCCAGGTGTGCGACCGCCACGGCGTCCCGCTGTTTCTCGACGCATGCCGGTTCGCCGAGAACGCGTGGTTCATCCGCGAGCGAGAGCCGGGCCAGGGGGGCCGGGAGGTACGCGACATCGTCCGCGAGATGGCGGAGCTCGCCGACGGCATGACCATGAGCGCCAAGAAGGACGGCCTCGCGAACATCGGCGGCTGGCTGGCGATGAACGACGATCAGCTCGCCGCCCAGTGCCGCAACCTGCTCATTCTCACTGAAGGATTCCCCACCTACGGGGGGCTTGCGGGCCGCGACCTGGAGGCGATCGCCCAGGGTCTCCATGAGGTGGTGCAGCACGATTACCTGCGCTACAGGATCCGGTCGACGGCCTACCTGGGCGAGGCGCTCGCTCGCGTGGGGATCCCGATCGTTCAGCCGCCCGGCGGGCACGCGGTGTACATCGACGCGCGTGGGCTGCTCCCCCACATCGACCCGCTCCGCTATCCAGGTCAGGCGCTCGCCATCGCGCTCTACGAGACCGGCGGCATTCGCAGCTGTGAGATCGGCACGGTCATGTTCGGCAGGCAACCCGACGGCTCGGAGAAGCCGGCGGAGATGGACCTGGTCCGGCTGGCGATCCCGCGACGGACGTATACACAGAGCCACATCGATTACGTCATCGCGGTCTGCGGCGAGGTCGCGTCGCATGCCGGTGAGCTGACCGGCTACCGGATCACCGATGAGGCTCCGGCGCTCCGCCACTTCACGGCGCGCTTCGCGCCGCTGGCGCCGTAGCTCGAGGCCGCATCCGGTGGCGGGGAGTGGGTGTCGATCGGCCACAATCGGGGGGTGACCGAGGTGACCGACTACCGTCCCGCCGCCGACCGCTACGCGTCGATGACCTACCGCCGGTGCGGGCGCAGCGGCATCTCGCTGCCTGCCATCTCACTCGGGCTGTGGCAAAACTTCGGGGACGACCGATCGCTCGAGAGCCAGCGCGCAACGCTGCGCCGCGCGTTCGACCTGGGCATCACGCACTTCGATCTGGCCAACAACTACGGTCCGCCGTACGGCAGTGCCGAATCGAATTTCGGCCGGGTCCTGAGAACCGACTTCCGGGGTCATCGCGACGAACTGGTGATCTCAACCAAGGCCGGGTGGGACATGTGGCCGGGCCCGTACGGAGACCTCGGCTCTCGCAAGTACCTGCTGGCCAGTCTCGACCAGAGCCTGCAACGTCTGGGCGTGGAGTACGTCGACATCTTCTATCACCACCGTTTCGACCCGGCCACGCCTCTGGAGGAATCGCTCGGCGCCCTGCACTCCGCAGTCCAGCAGGGCAAGGCCCTGTACGTCGGCATCTCCTCGTACTCCGACCGGCGCACCCGCGAGGCAATCGCGATCCTGCGTGGGCTCGGAACCCCGTTGCTCATCCATCAGCCGTCCTATTCGATGCTGAATCGCTGGATCGAACGCGGGTTGCTCGACGTGCTCGGCGCCGAGGGTGTCGGCTGCATCGCATTCTCACCACTTGCACAGGGGCTGCTCACGGACCGCTACCTGCACGGGATCCCCGAGGGATCGCGGGCGCAGCAGAACGGCTCGCTCACCCAGGACATGCTGAGCGACGCCAATCTCGCACACGTCCGGGCGCTCACCGGCATCGCCGAACGCCGCGGTCAGACCCTTGCCCAGATGGCCCTCGCCTGGGCCCTGCGCGACCCCCGCGTGACCTCCGTGGTCGCCGGGGCAAGCAGCGTCGGTCAGCTGGAGCAGAACATCGGAGCGCTCAATCACCTCGAGTTCACTGCCGATGAACTGGCCGAGATCGACCGGGACGCGGTCGACGGTGGGATCGACCTCTGGCGAGATCCGGCCACGGCCTGAGCGTCGAGCCCCTCGTCAGCCGCTGCGGTCCTGAATCTCCCACGCGTGGTCGAGCGCATGCCACGCGATGCGACGCGCGCAGTAGCGCGGTGCCCAGCCACGCTCGCGTGCGGGTGCGCCGCTTTGATCCGCGCGGACGACCGCGAGCAACGAGTCGCGCATGTCCCTGACGGCGGCCGCGTCGCCGGCTGCGGGCTGCCGCACCCGGACGCCAACCTTCGCCGCGTAAGCCTGCTCCGCGCCGATGACGTGCGCGTGGATTGCATCGCGGTCGCGACCGCCACCGCGCGGTCCCTTGCGCAGTTCAGCCGGCGCGGCTGCGACCACGTCGTCGAACACCGTCCACGCCGCCTCGAGCAAGGTGGCGGTGCGATCGGCGTCCTTGGCGGTGACCGGTCGCAGCTCGACGGTCGCCGCCTTGCTCGGCGCACCGAAATCCGTAGTGGCGTCGCCAGGGATCTCCTCAACAACGGTGAAAGACCCGGGCCCCGTGACGGCGGGCAACCGCACTCCGGCCGAGGCAGCCACAGCCTGGTAGCGAGCCGCGTACGCGGCGAGCGCCTCCAGCGCGGCCTCCGGCGTGCGCCCGCTGCGGCACCACCCGGGCCAGTCGATGGCGGATGCGAACGACCGCTTCGGCGCCGTCTCGACCACCACCTGGATGGGGGAACCTGCCTTGCTCACGGCGGCGCATTCTGACATCCCTTCCGAGAGCCGCCGCAGGAATAGCGCGTGCTTGACCGCCGCCGACGCCACGGAGTAGCGTCGTCGCCCTCGACAGCCGTCGGCGCGTCATCGCGGGGGTTTGAAGCATGCATTGCAGGCAAACGACACGGCGGCGCCGCCTGTCACTCATGTGCGCGCTGGCGCTTGGCGCCGGCACAGCCGCGATCGGCGCCGGTCCCGCGACCGTGCTCGCCGCGGGCCACGCCCGGACCATCACGGGCACCTTGCACGACGGCGCGACGTACCTCATCCAGGTCCCGGCGAACTGGAACGGCACGCTCGTCCTGTACAGCCATGGCTACGTCACGCCCGGGAGCCCGAACCCCGCCACCGATGTCGGCGATCCCCTCACCGGTCAGTGGCTGCTCGGCAACGGGTACGCCCTTGCCGGATCGTCCTACGCCACCACCGGCTGGGCACTCCAGCAGGCGATTCCCGATCAGCTCTCAACCCTGAACACCTTCGACCGCCGGGTCGGCACACCGAGCCGGACGATCGCCTGGGGTCACTCGCTCGGCGGCATGATCACTGCCGCGTTGCTGCAGGTGGCGCCCGACCGCTTCACCGCCGCGCTGCCGATGTGTGGCGTCGTCGGTGGTGGCGTGGGGACGTGGAACGTGGCGCTCGATTCGGCGGTTGCCGTGCAGCAGCTCCTCGGGCCGACGTCCGGGCTTCAGGTTGTTGACATCACCAACCCGACCGGCAACCTCGGTATCGCCGAGGCGCTGTTTGCGGGTGCTCAGGCAACCCCGCAGGGCCGTGCTCGCATCGCCTTTGCCAGCGCGCTCGGCGACATCCCCGGCTGGTTCGATCCGGCAAGCCCCGAGCCCGCGCCCACCGATTACGTCACCCAGGAGGCGAATCAGTTCCTCTGGGAGACACAGGTTGACGGCCCGTTCGCCTTCGCGCTTCGGGCAGAGCTCGAGGCGCGTGCAGGCGGCAACGTGTCATGGACCACCGGTGTCAACTTCACCCAGCAGCTCAGGGAGTCGTCGGACTACGCAGAGGTTCAGGCTCTGTACGCGGCCGCCGGTCTGAGCCTGAGCTCAGACATCGCGACGCTCCAGGGTTCGGCGCCGATCGTCGCCGCTCCGAAGGCCGTGAAGTACCTCACCAAGTACATCGTGTTCAACGGTGACCTCGACCGCCCGGTGCTGACCCTGCACACCACAGGCGACGGGCTGGTCGTCAACCAGGACGAGCAGGCGTACCGCAACGTCGCCCAGGATGCCGGCGACGGGCAGATGCTCCGCGAGGGCTACGTGAGTCGCGCCGGGCATTGCACCTTCACCCCGGCAGAGACGATCGCGGCGTTCGAGACTCTGATCCACCGGGTGAACACCGGAATGTGGGGCGACAGCACGGCGGCAGACGACCTCGAGACCACGGCAACCGCGCTCGGTCCGACATACAACACCGTGCCGGCCGCCTTCATCGTCTTCAAGCCGACCCGCTTCCTTCGCCCCTACGACCTCGGCCAGGACTGACCTCGCGTTAGACCCCTCCCTGCCCCAGGGCGCGCACGCGAGTGCGCCCTGGGCGCGAGGGTGCCGCCCCTGGGGCAGACGAGGCATGCTAGACGGCAATGAGCATCGTGGTGCTGCTCGCCACCGCGGTTGCCGCGGGGGTCGAGTGGGTCGAGGCGCTGACGATCGTCCTGGCCGTCGGCCTCTTCAAGGGATGGCGCAGCGCGTTCACGGGGTTGGCGCTCGCGTTCGTGGCACTTGCCGCGCTCGTCGCGGTCTTCGGCATCACGATCACGTCGAAGGTGTCCATCGACGCGGCGAGGACCGTCGTTGGCGTCTTCCTCCTGCTGTTCGGCCTCAAGTGGCTCCACAAGGCCATCCTCCGATCGAGCGGGCTCAAGTCCATGCACGACGAGGCCGAGGTATTCGAGGAAACCAAGGAGATGCTCGAGTCGGGTACGAAGGCGCCCTCCGGGCTGGATCGAGCCGGCGTCACCACGGCGTTGGGAGGCGTCTTCCTCGAGGGGCTCGAGGTGGTGTTCATCGTCGTCGCCCTTGGTGGCCTCCAGGACCTTCCTTCAGCGGTGATCGGCGCGGTCGCGGCCCTGCTCATCGTCGCGGGGGCCGGCATCGCATTCCGTCACCCGCTGACACGCGTCCCCGAAAACGCGATGAAGTACGTGGTCGGAATCATGCTGACTGCGTTCGGCACCTTCTTCACGGGCAAGGGAATCGGTATCGACTGGTGGGGTGACGATCTCAGCTTGCTGATCCTGGTGGCGGCGTATGGGCTCGCGTCGCTGGCTTTCGTCTGGATCCTCCGGCGACCTGCCCGCCATGCTGGATCGGTTGGGGGAGTCGAACGCATCATCAGAAACGTGGTCCTCGAGGTGTGGGGACTGTTCGTCGACGACGGAGCAGTCGCCGTGGTCGCGATCGTCGCCCTGCTCGCCGTTGCCCTCTTCATCCAGCGTGAAGGAGATGGGCAGAGCATCGCGGGCGTCCTGCTCATCGCCGGCGTGCTGATCGCCGTGTGGGCCGGTCTGTACGGCGCGAGCAGGTCGCGTGCCAATCCTGTCCGTATTGATCGGCCGGCAGGCGATCCGACGCCACCGGCCGACGGCGGCGTGACTCCTGAGACGAAGGACCGAACGCTCATCGGTCCGGCAGCCGATCGGTCGTGAGACCGTCTACGCGGTGTATCGCTCGGCCAGGGTGACCTGGTGGCCGGCCGTACCCTAGGCAGATCCGACAGCACTGCAGGCGATGCTGCTCGGGCACGCGACTCCCTCTTAGCGATCTGGCCGACGTGTCAGCCTGCGCATCGTCTGGGGTGAGGGCGATGTTCAGCGAGTCGTACTCAAAACAGGGGGCTTGACGGAACCCCTCTAACACGGCGATCATGTCGCATTCGGAACGAACCGGCAGCCTGTTGAGTGGAGAACTGGTGCCCGGATTCACGTCACCCATTGCCGTCGCGGGTCTGGCGGAGCGCGAGCTCCGCACAGTGGCCGTCTCCACGCGACGCCCTGGCGCCACGCCTGACTTTGCCGTCGCCGCAGTTGCCCCAGTCGCCCACATATAAGAGGTAAGGCACACCATGCGATCGAGAATCTGGTACCTCGTGGCCGGCGTGGTCGTTGCGGGGGTTGCCGTCGGGTTCTTCGTGACCCAGTTCCTCAATCCCGTCCCGCCGCAGATTGCTGCGTCGACGACGTCGACGACGGTGCAGGGACGGCCGGTCGTGGACGTCAACCTGACGACGGTTGCCGCCGTCGGCACCGCGGGGCAGGGCAACGGCCAGCATCCCAACTGGGTTGGTTACCTGCCCACCACCTATCTGAAGGTGCCGGCCGGGTCCGTTGTGCACATGACCATCGACCAGCAGGACGGCCAGACCGGCCTGCGCAATGAGTACTTCGGGCTGGTCAGAGGGACGGTCAACGACCAGATGACGGTCGACGGCAAGGTGATGGGCGCGCTCGATCCGTCGCTCGCAGCCCACACGTTCACCATTCCGGATCTGGGGGTCAGCGTTCCGCTCGAGGGCGTGGCCGACAACGCAGCCGCAAATGCCCAGATCGTCGTCGAGTTCGACTTCGTGGTACCGGACAAGCCGGGTCTCTACCGCTGGCAATGCTTCGTCCCCTGCGCCGCCGGAACGCTCTACGGCAACGGCGGTCCCATGCAGACGCTCGGCTACATGGCCGGCGAGCTCCAGGTGGGCTGACCGATGCGAAACAGGTCCACCGCAACCCGCGTCGTCCTCATCGCCTGGGTCATCGCCGCCGTGGGCGGAGATGTCGCGCTCGCATTCGGTCCCATCCCCCCTGGACAGGCATCCGACCTCGCTTCGAGCGAGAGCTTGACCATCCTGTTGCTTGCCGAGATAGCGTGGCCCGTCTTCTCGGCGGTGCTCGCGGCCCTGTTCTTCACCATCGTCGTCAACAGACTCGCCCCCTCCACTGAGGAAGTGAGCAGTGAAGCTCTGCGTGGCAACACCCGCGTCCAGACCACGTGGATCGTGACCACCCTCGTGGTCGTGCTCAGCCTTGCCGTGTACGGCACTGTCGCGCTGGCCGTCGACCAGCCCGGGGACGGCATCTCGACTGACTCGGCCGCACTGCCCATGCCGGCGTCGACAAGCCAGCCGCTCGAGGTCCAGGTGATTGCGCAGCAATGGTGGTTCACCTACCGCTACCCGGCGTACGGCGGCGTCGAGACGGCGCAGTTGGTGCTCCCCGTGAACCAGAAGATCGAGTTCCACATCACGTCACTCGACGTCATCCACTCCTTCTGGTTCTACGCCCTCGGAGTCAAGGCCGATGCCGTGCCGCTCAACGACAACGTCGTCACGGCGACGCCGACGCAGATCGGAACCTACCGAGTCCAGTGCTCGGAGTTGTGCGGCCTGTGGCACGGCAACATGTCCGACGACACCGCCATGGTGGTCAGCCCATCAGATTTCACGACCTGGATGCAACAGCAGCAGACGCTCGACGCGCCGATCATGAAGTACCTGCTGCCGTACAGCCATACGTACGAGCCGTCGCCGACGGAGTACGGGTCGTGACCGTGTCCGTCTCTCGCGCACACAAGGGAAGCTGATGTGGATGCTGTAACCACCGCGCGGCCGCCGATGTCGACACGTCCGACGCTGGCCCGCCGTCTCAACGAGTGGGGGCTGCTCCTTGCGGTCATCGGCGCCGTGATCGGTTTCCTCATCGGGTACTTCATCGGCAATCTCGCGATCGCCAACTCCTTCAACGAGGACAACTCCATGGGCTCCGACCCGGGCATCCTGCTCGGCTACGCCCTGAGCGCGGTCGGTTTCCTCGCCGGCATGGGTTTTCTGAACTATCCGATCGGCCGTCTCCTCGGTGTCAAGAGGCCATCCGAGAAGGACAACGCGTACATGCACGGTGAGGGCGGAGGCCTGGGCCGCTACTTCCGCATGACCACCGACCACAAGGTCATCGGTCTCCAGTACTTGGTCATGATCCTCGTCTTCCTGTTCGTCGGCGGCCTGGGCGCGATGTTCATCCGCACCGAGTTGCTCACACCGACGCCGTCGGTGGCCAACGCTCAGTCGTACCTGACACTGGTCGGTTTGCACAGCACGCTGATGATCTTCATGGCCTCAGCCGCGATCATCGGCCCGTTCGGCAACTACTTCGTGCCGATCATGATCGGCACGCGGAACATGGCCTTTCCGCGACTCGAGGCGCTGACCTTCTGGTTGCTCCCTCCGGCCGGGCTCATCCTGCTCTCGACGGTCTTCCTGGGCGGCTTCACAACCGGTTGGACCGGCTACGCACCACTCGCCGATCAGAACATGCTGGGCATGGACTCGTATCTCATGGGTTTCGCCCTGATCGGCCTCTCGATCGGCCTCTCGGGTCTGAACATGATTGCGACGATCCTGACCAAGCGGGCTCCGGGGATGCCCCTCAGCCGCATGCCGATCTTTGTCTGGTCGGTGCTGGTGACATCGTTCCTCGGCGCCCTGGCATCGCCGGCGCTGATCGCCGCCGTGCTCATGGAGATCTTCAGCCGGACGTATCAGACGACGTTCTTCGTGCCCGCAGGTGGCGGCTCCCCGTACCTCTGGGAAAACCTCTTCTGGTTCTTCGGCCACCCCGAGGTCTACATCTTCATCCTGCCCGCCTTTGGATTGGTGATGGAGATGCTCCCCGTGTTCACACGAAGGCCGCTCTGGGGATATCGAGTGGGTGTCGGCGGGATGGTCGGCGTCGGGCTGCTCAGCTTCGTCGTCTGGCAGCACCACCTGTTCGTCAGCGGTCTCGCGCCGTCGTTGCGACCCTTCTACATGTTCTCCACGGAGATGATCTCCGTCCCGACCGGCATCATCTACCTGGTCTCGTTGGGAACGTTGTGGCGAGCGCGTACCCGCTTCTCCGTGCCGATGCTGTTCATGTGCGCCTTCTTCTTCAACTTCCTCATCGGCGGGTTCACCGGTGTGTTCCTCTCCGACGTCCCAAGCGACTTCACGCTGCATGCGAGCTACTTCGTGCAGGCGCACTTCCACTACACGATCATGGGCGGCGAGGTCTTTGCCCTTATGGCCGCCATCGTGTATTACCTCCCGAAGATGACCGGCCGCACCATGGACAACAGGTTGCTGCGCTTCCAGTTCTGGGCGGTGTTCGTGACCTTCAACGGCACCTTCATCTCGCTGCTTGCCGTCGGCATTCTCGGGATGCCCCGCCGGGTCATCAGCTACGCCGCGTATCTCCAGCCGCTCAACATCAGCGCATCCGTGTTCGCGCTGGCCCTCGGGCTGTCGATGGCCCTCTTCCTCGGCATCCTCATCTGGGAGGTCGTGATCAAGCAGCGGGTCGCAGCCGCCAACCCATGGGAGTCGCTCGGTGTCGAGTGGCAGGTGCCCACGCCGGTTCCAACGTTCAACTTTGATCGGGTACCGGTTTCGTGGTCACTGCCCTACGACTACGACACAGGGAAGCCCGCTGCGGACTTCGGGCCGGCTGTCCCGGCCTTGACTGGAGCCTGAGCATGAG
>ODAK010000352.1_pt1 | contig 52977 bp, 33 predicted proteins | sample 1539591 | NCBI WGS metagenome assembly ODAK01 (sample SAMEA3539303, study PRJEB22396) | soil metagenome | biome: tundra; feature: field; material: soil | place: USA | collected 2010-05 | depth 0.15 m
GGCTGCGGCCGGGCGCGTATTGGTCGGCGGGCCAGAAGCGCGAGGAATCGGGCGTGAGCACTTCATCAATCAGAATCAGCTTCCCGGCGGTCGGCGACGAGGCGTCGCCGCTACACAGCCCGAACTCGAATTTCGTGTCGGCGATGATGATGCCGCGCTGGCGAGCGTAATCGCGTCCGGCCCGGTAAATCTTCAGGCTCAAGTCGCGCGCCTGGGTGGCGAGTTCCGTGCCGACGATTTTGCACGCTTCCTCGAAGGAAATGTTTTCGTCGTGGCCGGCCTCGGCCTTGGTGGACGGCGTGAAAATCGGTTCGGGCAGCTCGGCGGATTCGGTCAGGCCGGCGGGCAGCTTGATGCCGCAGACGGTCTGCGATTTTTTGTATTCCTTCCAGCCGCTGCCGGAAAGATAGCCGCGCACAATGCACTCGATGGCGAGCGGCTTGGCCTTTTTCACGATCATTGAGCGGCGCGCGAGTTGCGCGGCGAATGGCTGCAAGTTTTTCGGCAGCGGATCGTTCGCGCCAGCGAGCAGATGATTCGGCACGAGCGACGAAAATTTCTCGAACCAGAAATGCGAGATCTGCGTCAATACCTCGCCCTTGCGCGGAATGCCGTTAGGCATGATGACGTCGAAGGCGGAGATACGGTCGCTGGCGACGAGCAGGAAAGCATCGCCGAGGTCGAAAACTTCGCGGACTTTGCCGGAGCGGACTTTTTTGATGCCGGGCAAATCGAGCTGCAGAATTGGTTCGTTCATGGCTGGGAAAATAAAGTCCGCCGGCCAAACTTCAAAGTCCAAACTCACTCGCCCAGCCATTTTTTGAAAACAAGCGGGGCTGACGCTTGGCCGGAGCGCCGGGCCTCGCCAAATTGTCCAGCATTAGTTGGACCGTATCAAGGCCGTTGGACGCGATTTTCCGGCGGCGAACCAGCGCGCGATTTGACTCTCAAAATTCATCATCCGGCTTGCTACTCCGCAGCATTACGCGTAAGATTTATCGTGTTAATAAATAAACCTATGCAAAGCGTGGTGAAATTTTCATTGGCTCACTCTAGGTCGGGCAGATTCTGGCCGGTCATCCTGGCGGGCGGTTTCGCCCTGTCGGGGTGGAGCGGCACCATCGTGGTAACGAATACTGCCCCGAGCGGACCAGGATCATTCCAACAGGCCATCTTGACCGCCAACGCCACACCGGGCGTGGATACGATCGTTTTTAATATCAGCGGTGCGCCGCCCTTCACGATCACACCCACGGTTGCGCTGCCGCAGATCATTGAGGCGGTGGTGATTGATGCCACCACCCAGCCGGGGTGGCTCGCGGCGGGCAGGCCGGTCATCGAGTTGAACGGCGCGGCGAGCGGAAATAATGCCGGGTTAAGATTCGGCGGCGGTGCGAGCACGCTGCGCGGATTGGCCATAAACCGTTTTACCATTCAGGCCATCGAATTGGACAGTGCTTCCAACACGATTCAGGGGAATTTCATCGGCACCGATGTGACCGGCAGCCTGGCGCGAGGCGGCGGCATTGGCAGTCACGGCATTTTCATCAACAATAGCGCGGGCAATCTCATTGGCGGAACCAACGCTGGCGAGGGCAATGTCATTGCGGGCGGCAACGACTCCGGCATTTTCATGCTGAACGCCAGCAGCAACATCGTGCAGGGCAATCTCATTGGCGTCGCCGCGGCTGGCACCACTTCGTTAAGCAATCTCAACAATGGCATCGTCATTGACGGCGGCAGCGGAAACCTCATCGGCGGCCCGGTTTCCCCGGCACGCAACATCATCTCCGGCAACGGCGCGAGCGGCATTTATTTGACGGGGGCCTCGACCACGGGGAATGTGATTCAAGGCAACCGCATCGGCACGGGCATTTCGGGCAGCAGCGCCATCGGCAATGCCGTCGGCGACGGCATCACGCTCTTTGACGCGCCCGGCAATGTGATTTGCAGTAATTTGATTTCTGGCAACGGGCTGGCGGGAGTCGCCATCAGCGGCGCCAACGCCGTCGGCAACCGGCTGGCCGGTAATTTTATCGGCACGGACATCAATGGGAAAAGCAGTCTGGGCAACCATCTGGCCGGCGTAGAGATTTCCGGTGCGGGCGGAAACCAGATTGGTGGCTCGAATCCGGGAACCGGTAATGTGCTCTCCGGAAATGTTTTGGACGGCATCGCCCTGACGGGCGGCACGGCGACTAATTTGATTCAAGGCAATCTGATCGGACTTTCCGCCGCCGGCACCAATGCGCTGCGCAACGGCCAGAATGGCATTACGTTCAGGGGTGCTTTCTCAAACGTCATCGGCGGCGTGGTTGCCGGCGCGCGCAATGTCATTTCCGGAAATTCATTAAATGGCATCAGCATTTTATTGCTCACCGACAGCGGCAACACCGTGCAGGGAAATTACCTCGGCACCGACGTCACCGGAACCAAGGCCGTCGCCAACATGCAGGTGGGAGTGAAAATTGAAGGCTGTTTCAACACGATTGGCGGCACTGCGTCGGGTGCCGGCAACGTGATTTCCGGCAACAGCCAGCAGGGCATTTATCTGACAGGCAACAATGGCGATGTGACGGGCAACGTCATTCAAGGCAATCTGATCGGCTTGGACGCCAGCGGGGCGAATGCCCTGGGCAATACCAATTCCGGCATCGGCATTTCTGAGGCGGCCAATAATCAGATCGGCGGGACGACCGCCGCCGCCCGCAACGTGATTTCGGCGAACGGCAATTTTGCGTCCGGCCTGGGCGGCGTCTTTTTCGCCTACGCGGGCACGACCGGCAATCAACTGCAGGGAAATTACATCGGCACTGACGCTTCCGGCACCTTCGCCGTGGGCAACCTGAACGACGGCATCTGGCTGCAACTGCAGGCAGCCACGAACTTCATCGGCGGCAGCGAGCCGGGCGCGGGAAATCTGATTTCGGCCAACGCCGTGGATGGCATCTACCTGACCAGTTCGTCCTGGAACGTCATGCAGGGAAATTTCATCGGCACCAAGGCGGATGGCACCAGTGCGCTCGGCAATACTTTGCACAACATCGAGCTTCAGGCGAATGCGACCAACAACACGGTTGGCGGAGCGATGCCGGGCGCGGGCAACCGCATCGCGTTCGCGCAGACAGCGCTTTACTCCGGCGTCCGGGTCCGCCCTGGCAGCCTGAACAATCTGATCAGCGGCAATGCGATCTTCAGCAACGCCGGGCTGGGCATTGACTTGGCGGCTTACGGGGTAACGGCCAATGTGGATTGTGAAACCGGGGTGGCAAACAATGCCAACGCCGGCCAGAATTATCCGACGTTGAGCAACGTTCTCAGCGGCACCACTTCCCGCATTCGGGGCGCAATGAATGCGAAAACCGGCAGAACCTACACGCTGCAATTTTTTGCCAGTCCCGTCGGAAATTCCACGGGCTATGGCGAAGGCCAGGTTTTTCTCGGCCAGACCAATTTGACTTTGGGCGCGTCTTCTTGTTCTTTGAATTTCACGGTTTCGCTGCCGGTTTCCATGCCGCCGGGCTGGGTGGTCACCGCAACGGCAACCGACACCAGCAACAACACGTCGGAATTGTCGGCTTGGATCGCTGTTGTTTCCGTTCCACCCCTCAAACTAACTCTGCCCAAACCAAATCAGATCGCCCTTTCTTGGACGAACAACGGCGGCACTTTTGCTTTGCAGCAAACCTACAGTCTGACACCGCCGATCATCTGGTATGCGGTTACGAACTTTCCGGCGTTGAACAACAATTTTTGGGTCGCAACGTTGAATCTGACTAACATCTTCGTTTCGCCGGCCCTGCTGGCCAAGCCCGGCCACAGTCAACTTTCTCTTTCCTGGACGAACTACGGCGGCAGTTTTGCCTTGCAGCAAACCTATAGTCTGTTGCCGCCGATCATCTGGTCAGACGTCTCCAGCCTCCCGGTGCTGACCAACAATTTCTGGTTCACAACGCTGGGGACCACCAATAACAATGTCTTTTACCGGCTGGCCGCCCCCAACAATGTCTTTTACCGGCTGGCCGCTCCGTGAAAAAAAAATCCCATCCGATTGCCCGGCTGCTGGCCGGGCTGGTTGTTTTTTTGCACACCGCACTCCCGGCCAGTTCCACGCTTTTCTTCACCACCATCATTACCAACGGTCCGGCGACCAACCGCATTAATCTCGTATTTTTTTCGGAAGGCTACCTCAACACCCAGTCGGACCAGTTCCTGGCTGACACCACCAATGCAGCGAATGCTTTCTTAAGCGCCCAGCCTTATGCCGAATATTCCAATTTTTTCAACATCTTCGCCATTTTTACGAATTCAGCTCACGCTGGTTCCACCCATCTGAACTACACCGGCTACACCAACGGATATACCTGTTTCAATAGCACCTACGACACCCCCAATGATCGGATTATTACCATCCCGCCGAACCCATCCGACTCCATCAACAGTCATGGCCAGGGCATGATAGATGCGCTGCTGCGCTCATTTCTACCCAGCACAAATAATGATTTGCCGGCCTTGCTGGTCAATGATCCGGCCCGAGGCGGCTCGGACAATTACGGAAAGTCGGCCATTACATCCGTCGCCAATGTGAACTATATTCTGGTGCATGAAACCGGCCATACGCTGGGCGGACTCGGAGATGAATATACTACTGCCTACCCCGGATTCCCGGATGTCGAAGAGCCCAACACGACAACCAACACCAGTTATTCGCAGATCAAATGGAATGCCTGGGTTTCGACAAACACCCCCATTCCCACTCCGTTCCTAACCACTTATCAGGATACGGTCGGCTTGTTTCAAGGTGCCCACTATCACACCACCGGCTGGTATCGCCCGTTTGAAAACTGTTGCATGCAAAGTTTTGGCGTGGGTTTTTGCCCGGTCTGTCAGGAAGCCTTGGTGCTGGCCATTTATGGGAAAACCCGTCCGATGGATTCTCGTTTGCCGGCCACGAACAGCCTGAGCATCACTTCGCCTCAAATGCTTGCGTTCAGCCTTAATTTGCTCCAGCCCGCCACGCATAGCCTGACGGTCCAGTGGCGCACCAACAGCGTTGCCATCGGTGACGCGACCAACCCGGTATTAAATCTCTGGCCTGCGCAGCTTGGGAATGGCACGCACAATGTGGAGGCGGATGTGTGGGATGCCACCGACATGGTGCGGACGGACACGAAAAACTTCCTGAAACAAACAAACATCTGGACGCTGACCGTCGCGGTGCCAAATTTACAAATTGACTCGCTGAAGTGGCAGACCAACGGGAGTTTTTCGTTTCGGGTAACCGGAACCGCCCCCGCCGGAGTGGTCATCCAGATGTCCACCAATTTAGTGCAATGGACATCCGTTCAAACGAACTCTTTGAGCAGCGGTCAACTGTTTTACACCAATTCCGGAGCCAAAGCATTTCCGAAGCGTTTTTTCCGCGCCGAGACACCGCCTTGAATTATCAATGGGCTGTCCTATAGCGATTTCCACCAACGTTGGGACAGGTAGGGCGCGTCGCTCCGCACGCGCCGTCGTGGTGCAGCAGGACGTGTTGGTTGGCAAGCGGCGGCGCGCGCGGAGCGACGCGCCCTACCCGCCAAATATGCCAAGGTTGATTTTAACCCGAACTCCGAAGTAGAATGTGATATTTAATCTAAAACGTTTAAACACAGTAGATTGCTCAGTTGAAATCCTACTTCGGCGAAGTTGGGTTTGCAGGTTAAGTGATTGGTAATGAATGAATAAAATCAATTTGCGAATTGAACTTCGGAATTCGGGTTTAACGGCACTACCATCAGGCACGGAACCATCAATCGTTGAAGTATAAAATCATTCAGCCAGAATTTGGTGAGTTCCCCGCCCAAGGCCGCCGCCGCTGCCGCAAGCGACTCGGTGGATTATTGCGATTTTATTACCGGAGCGTTGCGTGAGAATTCTGCATCCGAGTTTGTCAACCTGTAGGACGAGCAAGGGAATGATACAATCATGGCCATAGGCCTGCTTGAAATCAGTCGGTTGTTACCCTTATTCGAGTTTTTGGACAGCACGGGATGTCAACAGCGTAGGGAATCAAATCCTCCTGCCGCGTCAGCACGTTTTCCGGGCCGGCGCCACCGCGCAGTTCCTGCAAATCGGTTTCGGCATGATTGCATTCATCCCAGCCGGGAGCGGTCGTAAGCCAGTCGTTGGGCTGAAGTCATGTTCTCAAAATCAGGTCTGCCGTCGGCCCGTCTTGGCCAGCCGGTGGCAGTCGTTGTTTCGGGCGACGGGGCCGCCTTGGTTTTGGCCAGAGGATTATTGCGAATCTCCAACGTCGCCCGGCGTTTCGCGCCGCCATCGTAGCTCATCGCCGGGTCCGTGGTTTTCAGGTCGTCTTCCAGAGTCCGGTGGGGCTTGATGCCCTGCGCCTGCAACACGCCGTGATACGCCCTCACCGCTTCTTCCGGCGTGGCCTCGCCACCGGTGATCAGTCGCAGCATCTCGATAAATGCCAGTTGATGCTCAGCGTTGTTGATCTTGCGTCCATAGAGCGCGACACGGGCGCCGTATTTCTGCGCGTCGTGAATCAGCTTGAAGGCATCATACGTCGTGCCCGCGCTGCCACCCAGAATGCCGACGACGAGATTCGGATCATACTGCGCGAGTTCTTCCATCGCCTTCGGCCCGTGATAGACAATTTTCAGAAAGTCAGGACGGCCCGAATCCGGCACTCCGGCCAGCGTGCGGATGATGTTGTCGTTGATGAACTCGCCGAGTTTCTCGGGCGCAATGCCGCTGTTCACGTTCGGATCAAACACTTCGAGGAAATGCCGGAAGCCCTTGCGCTCCGCCTCCTCGCGAAAGGCTTTATACCACAGCAGCGCTTCGCGGTCCTGGCCCAGTTCGTTGACGAACGTCACCGAATACAAACCAAGGTTCGCGCCGGGAATATCATTCGTGCTGCGGTCGCATTCGATTTCGCCGCATTGGATATGATCAATGGCGGCGGAACGAAACGGCTGGGACGGCTCACGGGTGTAACAGCCGTGGCGCACGGCCCAGACGTCGGTCGTGTCGTTGGCGCGGACGGCCGGCGTGACGGCAGAATGCTTGAACAAACCTTCCTTGATGGTGAGTTGTTCGTTGACGTAGGCGGACATCAGCATGATGTCCACGAGTCCCTGATGCGTCACCTCGCGGATGATGTCGAGAAACTCCGGCAGGTTGCGGTAGCCATATTCGTCGCGCGTCCAGACTTCCGGGGAAAACTGCGCGGGCCGCGCGCCGTGGCGGGCCAGATAGCTGCGCGGCCCGGGCGCACGCACGCCAAACGCCATGTCCGCATCTTTCGCATCGGCCAGGATGAACTCGCGGGTGGACTGCGGATTGGCGCGGATGGCGGCTAGTTTGTGTTCAAGCGAACGTTGCATGATCAAGTGACAGGATTAGGTAACAGTTTTTCCAGACCAATAAAATCCAAATCCAACTTGGCCGTCACGTTTTTTTGGCTAGGCGACGACAGGTTCACGGATTGACCGCCCGCCGCCGGAGTGATGGCGGCGACGCGGTCAAAGCCTTTGGGAATCGCCGCCATCACCATGACGTGATTCACCACCAACGGCTTTCGCGGATCAAGTCGCAAGCAGGTCGGAACGCCGCTCCTTGCCAGCAAATTGCGCCCGACCGACTCCGCCAGTCCGAAATGAAAATACGCCGAGACTTCCTCGAGTCCCATGACATTGACATGTCGTCCATTCCACGGCGCGTAATGCCGGCCGCCATTGGAAATCCAAAAAACCGTCTGCCGCAGCGTGCGCGGATCTTTGAGCGCAAACCAGACGTATCCCTCCGTGGGAAATGTCACGGCAGTCCACGCGAACGGCTGCGCGATGTCGCTGACGATCATCACCAGATCGTCGAATCCACGGCGTGCCGGGTAGCGGCTCAAGTCGGCGGGTTCGCCGGTGAGCGATTCAACTTTGTCCAGTGACCGGAACGTCGCGCCGGGTTTTAGCGCCGAATAGCCGCGCTGTTCGGGATGCTCAAACGGCGCGGGAAACGTCTGACCCTGAACGAACCTGCTGGTTGAGATGATGCCGCAGCCGGGCACGTCGGGAAACTTGAGCATCGCATGATGACCGAAATTCATGCGGCCGCTCATTCCAGTGATGACGTGGCGTTGATAAACCGCCGAGTGGCCTTCGCGCAAAAAAACAAATTTGTCCACGCGACCGCGACGAATCTTTGTATTCAGGCTCAAATGCAGCGAGGCGGTGTCCACCGACTGGAGCCGCCAGCGTTGATTTGCGGTTTCGCCATGCACGGGATGCCGCTCTCCCTTGAAAGGCGTCGCGTTTCCGCCAAATGGCAGACAGAAAAAATCGCCGCGCAGTGCCCGCAAAAGCGGCGGCAGTTTTCCTCGGGTCGGCTCCTCCGCCCAAGGCGCGACGGAGAACGGCTGGATTTTTTTGCCGCCGATTTGGAACGTCACCGGGCCGACTTGTCCGCCGGTTTCAGTGACAAACGCTTCGGCGTCGCGGGTGGCGATCCGCCACGAAGGCTCGCCCGATTTTTTAATTTTCGTTTTCATCTGGTGCAAAGTTATCTGGTGCAAAGTTATTTTGCGCCTCCCATCACGGAGCGCACGGCGGGTCGCAGGAGTTGGTAGCGCGCAAATTGTTCGTCGTAGAATCGGGAATTTTCCGCGTCCGGCTCAAACCGAAATAACAACATGGTTGCCATTCATTCAGGCCCCAAGGCAAGAACGATCCTGGTTCGTTCCATCCCTTCAGGTTTGTCTTCTTGTCAGAAAGAAGCCGCCGGCCAGGAAGACGAGGCGGGAATATCCACCGCCGGCGTTTAAAAGCGTGACAAAATGAAAACGCCGTTGTGGCCGTAGATTAGATAGTGTCTGGCATATCAGACGTTTCTTGACATAGAAACTGTTATAGCTGACACTAAAATCATGCCGCAACAGGTTGCATCCATGCCGCTGCCCGCTAATCCGGGCCGTAAAAGGTTGGCTTTGATTCGTATCAACAGGAGGTGATCGCCCCATAATTTGACTTTGGCAGGGATGAGTTTTGGGCGCGGAATCTTTGCTTGAAATCAGGTAAAATTGCTTCTGCGGTGCGTTGTGTAATGCTCGGCTGTTACCCCAACCGGTGTTGGTGCTGGCCGGTTGGCGACTACAAACCATTGGTTTATCACGCCACCGCCCGCCGGTTGTTCAGGTCACATGAAAGGCCAGGCGCAAATGAACATCGAATACTTCCACAATCGCAAGATTAAATCGGCACAATTTGTTGATGTTTTGAGACGGTCAACGTTAGCAGAACGTCGTCCGGTTCATGATTCGCAGCGTATTTCCGACAGGCTCTCTCATGCGAATCTTGTTTGCTCGGCTTGGGACGGCGACATATTGGTGGGAGTTTCCAGGTCTGTGACCGATGTTAGTTACTGTTGCTATCTTTCCGACCTTGCCGTGGATGTGGCATACCAGAAGATGGGCATTGGCAAAAATTAGGTTGGTCTTACCCAAGGCAGGCTTTACCCGCAGTGCAAGCTTATCCTTTTGGCCTTATCCTTTTGGCCGCTCCGAAAGCGGAAGGATATTATTCGATGGTTGGCTTCCATCACTTTCACTCTGCATGGATTTTATCCCGATAACGTGCGCCCGCCCCCGCCGAAGGCGTTAGCAGCTTGCGGATATAACCGCGCTTCCTCGTCACCTGTTTCAAATCATCCACGGAATCAAAGGAACTTGGAATCGGAAAAATTTCGGCGCGAGCCGCATTTTACCGGCTGTCAGTGCGAAACGGCACAGCCGGAAGACCGGCACCATTGTAGAGCGTTGCGATGGGAAAAGACGGCCACGCATAACACGCAGCCAAGCTATTCTGCCGTTTTTATGACTGTGCGAAAGGCAGGCTTCGGCCGCCAGTTCCCGTCAAACAAAAGTGGCTGACCATTCCTACGCCAAGAATCAGCATCGGTAACGCCCCAAAATGTCACCAACCTTACGGTGTCACGGTGTTTCAGAAAGATCTTAAAAAGATCTCCATATTGTTGAACCATTTGTTCTTGGACGGAAGCCACTGGTTGTCCGCCGCCATTGACTTGCGCGCTTTGCATAATATCAGCGCTCTGGCTTCTTTGACCAGATTGCGAGCCATTGACATCCAATTCGGTGATATGAATCGGCAAACCCAGACTGCTGGCTTCGGTGAGAAAGTTGTCTTCCAAATCAGGCTCAGGCCAGGTTAGATTCGCGTGCGTCTGCGACCCGATGGCCATGACCGGCACTTTCTTCGATTGGAGATATTTGATGAGCGCAATCAGGCGCTTGCGCTTGGCCGGATTTTCAATTGAATAATCGTTGTAACGGAGAATGGCATCGGGGTGGGTTTCGTGGGCATATTCAAACGCCTTGACGATGAAATCCATGCCGAGGACGCGAACCCACGGCGACGTTTGGCGAAGCAGGTTGGTGTCATTGAGTCTGGGACTGTCATTCAACGCCTCGTTGACGACGTCCCAGATTTTAATCCGGCCTTTATAACGACCAACCACCATCTGGATGTGGTCGCGCATCCGCTGCAACAATAATTCCCGGTCCGCGGCATTTGTTCCGCTCAACCACCGGCCGTTTTCATCTTGAAAAACCCAGCTCGGCGTCTGGTTGTGCCAGACCAGCGTATGGCCGACGATTAGCATATGATGCTGTTCGCCGAACGTCACATAGGCGTCTCCCGGCGCAAAATCGTAACCATTCGTTCCCGGTTGCGGATGCACTTTTTCCCACTTCAGAACATTTTCTGGAGAGATGGCGTTGAACTGCGACGTGATGAGCACCACGCCATTCGTGTCCTGACCAGTGAAATGGTTCTGATTGATCGCCACGCCAATCGGAAAATCACTTTTAAAAGCGTCCTTCAATGTCATGGCGCGGGATCGGTTTTGACCTGTGACACAGCCAGACAGCGAAGCGGCGAACACCAAACAAATCAAAGTGGATATTGTTCTCATAATTTTCAGGCTTGAATCGAGGATTGGTTATGCCGCCCGGCAAGTTCCTCCGCCATTTGGATTGTCGTGCGTTTGTTGAGTTGATAGACGAGCAACAGAATCGTGCAGATGGCGAACAACAATCCCACGACGATGCCGCTACAGACGCGATAACCGTGGAGCGCATCCGGTGCGCCCGGTAATTTCGTGTCGTAATTGAACAGTCCGGCCATGATCCAAAGAAACGAAGCTGAACCCAATGCGAGGCCGGACTTCAACGCAAAGCCGATGGTGGCGAAAACCATGCCCGTGAAACGCCGTCCGGTTTTCCATTCGGAATAATCGGCCACATCTGCAAAAATCGCCCACGTCAGCGGAATGGTCGGCGCGTAAGCGACGGCGACAAAGGCGGTCAGTCCGAACATTCCCCAGACATCGGTCGTGCTCAAAAAATAAAATGCGAATGTGCCGATGGTCGCCAGCGCAAATCCGCCAGCCGCGACCGCCTTTTTACCGAATTTTTTTGCCAGCGGCGGTGAAAGCAGAATGACGACAATCGTGATGCCCGTTCCCAGCATGTTGATGATACCGTTAAACACGTCGGCCACGTTTGAATTCACCAGATTCGCGCGGTCGCCGTGGACGATGTAACCGAGTGTTTCCAAAATGCCACCGGACAGCGACGAACCGGCAGCGGCGACCAGTCCGAATTTTTGCAGCCAGTCATACATCGCGGCTGTGTCGGCATAGTGGTGATAATAATTGTAGAGTGCACCGCCGCGAAAAGAGAGGATCGCGAAATGCACCAGCGTCCATGCCCACATCACTTTCCACGGATTGTTTTTGAGCAGGCAGGCGAAGTCCTTGATTGGCGACGATTTTTGTTTCGTCAACGGCTTTATGCGTTCGCGCGTTGTCGTGAAGGTTATCAGGAAAAACACCAGGCAAAGGACCGCCCAAATCGTCATCGTCATCTGCCAGCCGTATTGCTTGTCAGTGATGCCAACAATCCCGCCGCCCGCATGACTGGCCGCGAAACGAGCGACCAGTGGCAGCGTGAAACCGCCCACGATGAATTGCGCGGCGTTCACGGCGACGAAACGAAATGAATTCAACTTCGCGCGCTCATTGATGTCGCCCGTCATCACACCGCCCAACGCCGCGTAACCGCATCCTGATGCCACGAACCGCCGATGGGGATCTTACAGCCTTCTGCGTGCAGCACGTTCACGTGGCCGCCAAGACGGGCCTTGATGCCGTCCAGCTCCGTTACCGGTTCAAACGACAGCGATCAAGGTTGCGGAATTATTTCGATTCCGTTGATTTGCGGGTTTTCAATGTTGCTGGTGAACGTGATCAGCAATTTGGCGTCCTTGATTTCCACCGGAACCGTTTCGACCAACGCGGTCAACGGCCCACGGGCTTTTGCAAAAACATCAAAAACCTTGAAGTCGTGGCCTTGCATGCTGTATGAAAAAACACGCTGCCCCGGCCCGGTTATTCCCTCGTAAGTTTCGCAAAAATGCAGCTTCGTCAGATAATTTCCATTGGCCAGCGGCCACGAAAACGCATCCATTCCGTAATGTTCAGCACGATAAATTTCAGGCTCCGCCGTATTGGTGATGACTAAACCCGGTCGTTCAATGGTATCACCGCCATTGAAACCTTGATCGGCCAGCCAGACGTTGCCTTGGGAATCGGTAAAAGGCATGGAACTGCCGGCTTTGATGCGCATAGCCATTCTGGCTACTGGCGTAACGTTTGTCGTGGTGTCCGATTTCGCGGCGGAAGTTGCAGCGACAGCAGGCGCGGGCGTTTGCAGCGACTGCGTCGCCGGTTGAGTTTGATTCGATTGGCAGCCTGCCACCAAAAGCAGGACGGGGAATGAAAAAATAAACAAGCGCGACTGCTGCAATAATAATTTCATAGACATGGAAAACATAAAGTTGTGGTTTCAAAAACATCTTAACTTTTACGCGAGACACGACGCCATCCGTCAAATGTCGTATATTGACGTCTCCGGCGTTTTACGCCGAGAAGAAGGCCGTGCTTGGGACGCCCTAGGTTTGAGTGGCCGACAAGTTGCCGGCTTCAGCAGGCTTGGAACGAAGGTATTTGGCGGCGGCCTCGGTGCGGCAGCGGACGTGAAGTTTTTCGTAAATGTGCATCAGGTGGGTGCGAACCGTCGCATTGCTGATGTAAAGACGCGTGGCGATTTCCTTGTTGGGAAAACCTTCGGCCACCAGCGCAAGAATTTCCAATTCCCGCGCCGACAACTGATCCGTGCCGTTCGCAGCGGAGACTTTAGGCGATTCCATGAAGGAACGAACCACCATGCGGGCGATTTCACCGGTCATCGGTGCTCCGCCGGCACGGACTTCGGCGATGGCCGCCAGGATTTCCTTGTCATCCGACCGTTTCAAAACGTAGCCACATGCGCCGGCCTTCAGCGCGTGAAAAATCATTTTGATGTCTTTGTAAACCGTCAGCATGATGACCTGCAATTCCGGCATTTTTTCTCGCAGGCGCGCGGTGCAGGCGATGCCCGATTCGCCCGGCAGGTGGATGTCCATCAGCACGACGTTCGGCTTGTGCGCGGGGACTTCCACCACTGCCTCCTCGGCGGAAGCGCACTCGCAAACGCAGCGATGGCCCGGCGTGTTGTTGATCACTTCCGCGAGATACTTCCGCAGCGTGGCGTTGTCTTCAACGATGGCGACTTTCGTTATCAAATCAAGGCCGATACTATGTGGCAATTGTGCTGACATGTCATCAATGTTTGATGACTATTCTAAATCAAGCCTGGCAATATGAAATCAGTCAAATGTCGTATCAGCTTTTGCCGGGACTGGCCTTTGTTCCGACGGGCGAGGCCAATGACAAACGGATTTTCACCGTCGTGCCGCCGCCGAGGCACGATTCCACCACGCAAGTCCCCCCCAATTTCAACAATCGTGCCGAAAGATTTTTCAATCCGTGTCCGTCCCCGCTGCCTTCAAAACCTGTCCCATTGTCGGCAATTCCAATTTCCAGATCGCCACCGGCAACCGTCATGCAAAATTCCACTTCGGTCGCTTCCGCGTGGCGGACAATATTGTTCAACGTTTCTTTCACGGCCAGCAGCAGGTCGTGCCGCACACGTCCGTCCAAGGTGATTTGCGGAAAAGCGACCGGAACTTTGAACCGGCAGGAGATGCTTGTGTGCGAAAAAAACTCCTCCGTATAGCCGGTCAAATAATCACCGAGCGATTGCAGCGAGTCGTCTTCCGGGTCAACGGCCCAGACGATGACATCCAGCGCGGCGATGAGGCTGCGCGCTTTGCCGGCAATCGAATGAAACAGTTTTGTGTGGCTGGTTTCGCCCGGTCCCGGACGCTGACCAGTGTTGGCAAGAACACTGATTTCCGTGAGGCTTGAACCAAGGTCGTCATGCAAATCGCGCGCAATGCGCGATCGTTCTGCTTCGAGCGCGTGCTCACGTTCGACGCGTTCGCGTTCGCGGATTTCGCGCTGGAGCTGGGTGGTGCGCTGTTCTACCAATCGCCTCAATTGCGTAATCCAGATCGCTGTGAAAGCCAAAACCACCAGCAATATTCCTACGACAATCAACAGCCGCTGCAACGTCCACCAAGACGGCTGCGAGAGGACAATAATGTCAGCGGGCGAATTTACCAGCAGGTCAAAGGATTCGGCACCTGTGTTCGGACCTTGGTTGCGCCCGCGTTCGACGCAAACACCTTCAAGCGCAAGGCGGCTGCCAACGCGCAGAGAAACTTGTCCAGACATTCCGGGCGCGAGTCGCGCGAGATACAAATGCTGGCCTGATTGCATTTCCAAAACCGGCGCACCCTGTTCCAAGTGCCAGCCGAGCAATTTCCCTTCCACGCTGATGCGGGTGGAATCCAAATTATTTTGCGACAATTCAGATTCTTTTGTAGTTTTTGCCTCCGGCAGCGCGGCTTCGCCGGTCTTTCGGAGAATGACTTCGCGCAGCAGCAACGTCGTCCTGCCGATGTCCGGATACCCAACCGCCTCGACCAAATCACCAGGGTGTAAATCCGTTTTTTCCGAAGGGAGCAACCGAAGTCCCGCGCCGTTATCTTCCAGAAAAATCTGTGTTGCGTCAGCATAAACGATTTGCCCGCGCACTTTCACGGGCCGGAAAGCGGTGGCTTGTGCATCAAATAAGCGAAGTTGGCGCGGCGTTTTGACGACGGCATCAAACGAGTCGCCGGGGGCGGGAGCATCCACACTGATCGTTGCGTTGCGCATCATCACGCTGCCCACGCGCACTTCGCGAGTTTCCGCGTTCCACATGGCATAAAGCACGCCCCGAATGCGAGCGACGTTTTTCTCAAACGATTTAAGTTGCGATTCGAAATAACCATCCATGAGAACTTCCAACCGGCCGTCCGGCAAAAGCAGCGAGACTTTATTGCTCTGCACGTCGGTAACCAAACCTTGCAGTTCGGCCCATTGAACATCCATGCTGCCGTTGAGCAATTCGGTCCATGTCGGGCGCGCTGTTTCAGGCAATCGCCCATCGCCAAGAATGGTCACTTTGTCGGCGACAATGACCGGCGCGAAATCGCCCGCACCGCTATGCCCTTCGACTTCCAGAAACTCAGCAAATGCCACATATGTATTTGTTATGGAATTTAGGTTCACAAAAATTCCCCGAGTCTCGTCCTGGATGGACATCCGCCGATCGAAGGGGGAATTTCTTGCGTCCGTGACGACTCCTCGAACACGCACCGGCAAAGCGCGGCGCGCCTCTTCAAGGGGCAGGCTTTGCACTTGGTTAATCGAAACTTCGGCAAGTGGCGGCTGGCTGCTAAATGTTTTTTCGACCAATTCAATGTCCCTCGAACTGGCCACCATCATTTTTTCAAAAATCACATGCTGGCTCACCGTCAACACCCCTCGTCCGACGCCCGTGACTTTGACTTGGGCGTTTCGTAAACGCAACGGATCCAGATCAGCAGCATCCGCCACTTCAACCAAAATCACATTCTGATCCGAACGCAGTTCAAATTTGAGTCCTCGTCCCTTTTTTGAGATAAAGCCCACTCGCCCCCCAATAGTCAACCAGCGCCGCTCCGACAGGCTGCCCATTGCATCTCCGTAAAACCCCCGTGTTGCGATTGGAACATTCGTAAGGCCCGCACGGATTATTGGCAATTCCGGTTTACCAAAAAACAACAGGCTTCCGTCATCTGATCGTGTCCGAAACTGATATCGCCCATCGTAAGGTGCCATGAAGAAGCCGGTATAACGGATGCCAACCATTTCGTCATGGGTTCGAAATCCCAGATCAAAGTTTGTCACGATTCCTGCCTTTGCGGACTGAAGCAAATTGAAGTCCGGAATCATCTCCCAATACCCTTCATAATCCTCTGCCAGCAGACCAGGCAAAAAATTGGTCCTGCCAGACTCATCCACAACAGCATGCCATAAATTTGACGACCCCAAACTTTGGAACGGCGCGTTGGAAACCGAACACAACACTTCCAGGTTGAACTCACGCAAATGATTAAACCATTCCAGCCGCATCGGATTTTGGCCCGCCTTCAGTATGGTTTCCCCGCCCCACGTTCGCCGCATGTGAATGCCGTCGTTATCCACAATCGGCGCGGCGGAAATCTCAATGCCCATGTCGCGCTTGCGCAACAAACAATAATAGCCTTGGATGCGAATTCTTTCTCCCGGATGAACTTTCTGCCCAAAATCTCCCATTTCCAGCAGTTCAACTCCAGAATCATCCTGCACAATCAACACACCAATCTCTGGCCGGCTCGCGGCGCAGACGGTCACTTCCAGTTTAACACTACGAAATACTCGCTGCTGAAGGTTTAGTGTTTGGGTCAGCTGCTGGAGATTAGTAATCGCCTGCGATCGAACAGAAGTGGCGGACACCATTAACAGCAAAGCTATGATAAACGGAAGAAAAACCCTTCGTCCGGGCGTGTTGCAGTTGCTGGACATAATTTAATTCTACTCGAATCAACTTCCCGCCGACAATTACGAATCAGCCAAAAGCCAGAGCAAATAGTGCAAAACGGACTCAAACACGCCTTGTCACGGGCACTTTTTTCCGTGATTTCAGGCCAGTCATCCGTGCGAAACGGCGCGGCGGGCAGACCAGAGGAATAAACACTAAGTTCCTCCTGCATCAGTCCGTGCATCTGGATGCATTTGAAGCCGACTTCGCGGTGACATTCTTCGAGTTGCCGCCGCCAGCCGTCGCGCAAACCTTCTGCCACGCGGCCCGCGCCAACGCAATCCCGCCAGATCATTGAACGCGGTCCCTTGATTTGTTTCACATCGGCGCTGACGACGCGACTTGAGTTTGTTTCCGCGCCATCCACGTTCAATGCGAACGCGAGGAGGAAGACACCGAGAATTTTCCAATTGAAGTGCAGTTTTGATTTCATGAACGCGCCTTCAACTTGAGCACCACGATGCTGTTCGGCGGCAGCGTGTAAATAAACTGTCGTTTCATATGGCGCACGGTTGTTGTGACGGGCATAACGTTCCGGGGATGATCCAACGAATTTGTCTGGTCAGCGTTTCCAGACAACGTGATTGCGCTGCCTTTGGAATCAAGCGATGTAACGCCGGTGATTTCAATGTTCATCATTTGCGCAGTCGCCTGCGGATTTACCAGCTTGAGAAAAATTTCGCCGGTCTGGCTGTCCCGCGTGGCGGAACCTTGGACGGATGTTTCGACGGATGTAGTGGAAAGAATTTCATCGCCAACATTTCGGCTGAACATCTGGAATGCGTAATAGCTCGGCGAACCGTAAGCCGAAATCGCATCGTAGCCAATCATGTCTGGACGCCACTGACGGCCGCCGGGATTCACGTTGACGAAGAGCGGCGCGTAACATTGCATTTTAATGAGGTCGGAATTCCGCTCCATCGCCGCCATGAAAACACCATCGCCAATCGCGGCCTTCAAGTTCGGGGTCGGCGGCTCATTCCTTGAGCGGCCGTCCCACGGCGGAAACGAGGTTTCATACGCCGCCCATTCGCCGACGAAAATTTCCGGGCCGCTGCGGTCGTATTTTTTCGCGTAGTCCGGCGACATGTGAAGAAATGTGTCAACAGAGCGATAGTAATGTCCGTCAATCATGTCGGGTTTCCGGCTGTGAACGCGCGCGGCTTCGGGCTGGTCGTCGCCGATGGTGGAAATCGTCTTGAGCTGCGGATACTTCGCCTTGATCGCGTCGTGAAACTGTGTGAAACGCGCGTCATAGCTCTTCGATTTATCAAACCAGTCTTCATTGCCGATCTCGACGTAGCGCAACTTGAACGGCGAAGGATGGCCATCCCTCGCGCGGCGCGCACCCCGGGTCGTGCTCGTGTCACCGATGACGTATTCGATCTCTTCGAGCGCCTCTTGCACGAACGGTTCGAGGTCAGCACCGGAATTGACGTGCGCGCCCTTCAGAGAATAGCCTGCATAAACCGCGAGCACCGGCTCGGCCTTCATGTCTTCGCACCATTCGAGAAACTCCAAAAGCCCCAGCCCGTCCGTCGAGCAATAGCCCCACGGGCACGGATGGCCGTGACGCTCCTCAATCGGGCCGATTGTTTTCTTCCATTCGAATCGTGTCTCGACCGTGTCGCCTTCGACATAATTGCCGCCGGGGAAGCGCAGGAATTTCGGATTCAAGTCCACCAGCATTTGCATGAGGTCCTTGCGCAGGCCGTTCGGACGGTCGTTCCACGTCGGCGGGAAAAGTGATACTAAACCGAGCCAGACAGTTCCCGGCCGATCCAGCGTGATAACAAAATGCGCCTTTGCGGTCGGAGTAACTCGACCAGTTTTAAGAGTCAGCTTGAATTCTTTCCATTCCGTCGTGAGTCCAGAAAATTTTCCCGTCGCGAAAACGATGCGGCCATCCTCGCTCACGACGGACACCGTGACCGGCCCGGAAAAGTTGGAATCCGCCCTGGCGATAATGGCGGCGCGGTATTGCGTTTTTGGCAGCACCGGAATGCCCCAATAACCGCTGTTGGCCACGCCAGCGGGATGTTTCTTTGCGGCCCGCCCCAATGTCAGCCGCAGACTCATCGTAAGTTTGTCGTTAAAGGAATTTGTCGGATCGAGCGCAATCATCGCGGCGGAATCATTGTCATTCACGACCGACCAGTGAACCGCATTCTTTGCGTTGTCCAGAAAAGCGCGATTTTGAATCAACTCGGCGTAAATTCCACCGTCGTAACTGTGGTTGATTTCCTCGGTCATCAGCCCGTAGAGCTTTGGGCTAATTTTTCCAGCCGGATGACTCGCGTCCACCGTGAACGCCGGGCTGGCCGCGATAGCTGTAAGCGCGGCCGCCGTGTAGATCAGCAACGTTGTCTGTCTCTTCATAAATGCTGTTTGTTATGACGGGCGGAGAATAAATAATTGTTAAGGTTTGTCCAAGCTAGAAAACCGCCGCGTGGTCAACCCCTCAACCACGCGGCGGTCGCTTTAACCCAACCAGCTCAACTTACTTGGACAGGCGGAAGAACTGCGCTGTGTTGGTTGCCGGCAACGTCACTTGGTAGTTCATTCCCGAAATGACCGGCGAGGTTCCAACCGGACTCCAGCTTCCGCCAGTCAGGCTGGTCTTTGACGCCATCGTGAATCCTGTATAGTTGGTGGACCACGAGACAACCACATTGCTCCCCGCAGATTTCACGGACAATACCGGGATTTGCGGATTGAGCGCTTGATCCGGCCCCATCGTGTCACTCATGGCAATCTGGCTGGGTGTCAGCACGCCATTGTAAATGCGAAACTCGTCCAAGGTGAGATCAAAATGAGGATCACCTGGGTAGAGCGACTGATTGATGTAGCTGTAGTTGTCAAGGACGCCGCTTAACAAATAGGTTTCCGAACTGTTAAGCCCTGCCAGGACGCCGTTGGTGTAGATGGCAACATAGCCTTTCGGCGGATTGACAATGCAGGTGATGTGCAATGTTTTGCCGGACCAGTCTATGCCGCTGTAGGCGTTTTGTTCGCCCGTGTAGCCGGGACTGACGGTCGCGATGTTGAAGCGTCCGCCTTGCGGCGCACAGAAGAGGTAATACTCGCCATACCAACTGACCGTGTTGCCGAACGAGAAGAAGCAGGAGGCCCCCGGCAGGGCACTTTGGAACGTCGCCCACGTGTCTATGGTGACGGTGGAATTCGTGGCGTTCGGAATGATGTTGGCGGGAAGGTTCACATATTGCGAATTGGTTCCAGCCATGGACAATTTGCCGCCGGCAAAGGTGCCGCCGTTGGGCAGCGAGCCGTCCCAGGCGGAACCACCGATGGAGTCGGCAACCGTCGTGCTGCTGCTGGCGTCATTGCAACTGTAACGATGCGCGAGCGTGGCCGGCGTTTCCACCGGTGGCGTGACGGTGATCAGCGTGACGTTGGTGACACCCTGGTAGGCGACCGTCAGATTCGCAGTGCCCGGCTTCACGCCTTGAACGATGCCGTTGGCATAGAGAACCGTGCTGGGATCGCTGCTGGTGATGGTCAATCCAGCCGGAGTGAAAACGCTGTTGGCAACGATATCGAAGTTGGTCAAATACTGGTAGTTCGCCAGCACTTTGACTGCCCCTTGGCCGAACTGCTCCAAGGTGGTCGGCATCTGCATGGTGAAACCAACCAGATTGCCCGGGCCATTGGTAATGGTGTTCGGCACGGCACCGGGACCGGCCAGGTCCGCGAGGGCGACGCCCTGTGATGAAACCGGCCCGCTGAAGATGCGATACTCATTCACATTCACATCCATGTAGGAATCGCCGGAGTAGAGCGAGCGGGCGATGTAATTATTGACGCTGGCCACCGAGTTCATTTGGAACGTAATCGCGGTGTTCTTGCCCACCAGTTTTCCGTTGACATACAAAGCGGCCCAGCCGGCCACAGGATTGAATACCGCAGTCAAGTGCATGTTCGTCTTGCCGCTAAGGTCGCCCGCGCCATAGACGTTTTGCTCGCCAGCCTGCCAACTGGGCATGCCTCCGGAGATGGCAATTCGGCCATTCTTCGGCTGGAAGAAAATGCAATTTCCGCCCGCGCCCCCGGTCGTAAGACCAAACGCCCACAGGAAGCAATTGTTCGGCAGGGTGGATGGGAACGACGCCCACATGTCAACCGTGACCGCCGTGTAATTGCTGATGATTCCCTCGGGGAACTGCACGAAGTCAGAATTGCCGGACGCGAGAATGAGCTGGCCTGGCAAGGTGGCAAAATCGCCGCCGCTCACCACGCCATCCCAAGCGGAGCCGCCGATTGAGTCGGTGGGGTCTCCGTTGAACACATAACGGTGCATCAGCGCCGCAGCGGGCGGAACCACCGTGATGGTTACGGAACTAGACGCGCTGCCGTAGTGGGCGGTAACGCTGGCCGGGCCTTGGCCGACAGCGGTTATGACGCCATTGGTGTCAACCGTGAGAATATTGGTGTTGCCGGAAGTATAGGTGCAAAGATAATTGTCAATGAAAACCTGATTCGTGAACACGGTCGCCAGGCCCGAAATGCTGGGTGCTTCGTGGCCGCCTTGAACAATTTGATAATAGGGAACCTGCATCGTGATGCTGGTCATCGTGCCGGCGTTGGTGGTTGATCCGATGACGTCCGGCCCGGCCACATCGCAACCGGCGACTTCCACTCCGTTCAATGCGCCATTCCAAATGCGAAACTCATCAACGGTGACGTCCACATAGGCGTCGGCATTGTAAAGGGACCGGGCGATGTAATTGGAGATGCAAGTGATGCTGCTCATGGCCCACGTTTCCCCGTAATCCACTCCGGCCAGCATTCCGTTCGTATAAACCATCAGCCGGTTTCTCGGCGGGTCAACCACGCAGGTCAGATGAACGGTGCTGTTGGCCACGCTGGAAAAGTAGGCGTTTTGTTCGCCGTTCCAACTGGGATCCACTCCCGCGATGGCCAGCCGCGCGTTTGCGGGTTGCACAAAAATGCAGTTGCCGCCATTGCCACCCCCATCGGTCATGCCGAAAGTCCAAAGGAACCCCCAGACGGACGATCCGACCGTGGCCCACATGTCCACGGTAATCGCCGGGTAGTTGCTGACAATTCCCGGAGGAAATTGCACAAATTGCTGGCTGCCCGACGACAGGATCAACTGGTTGGTGATGGTGGCGAAATCGCCGCCGTTCGGAATCGTGCCATGCCAGGCGGGACCGCCAATCAAATCCACGACGTTGGTGCCCGTGCCGTCGTCCGTGAAGTTATAGCGGTGAACAAGCGTCGCGGCTGAGACGCTCTGTTGTAACGTCAGAATCGCTGCGCCAGCCGTCAATGCGATTGCGCAGGCTCGGTAGAGAAGGTTTTTTTTGGCATTCATGTTCATAGGTTTCGGAGGAGGTTTTTGTTGCAATTTGATGTCTATGTGCTTGCGGGTTGTATTTCGGCCGCCAATGCCAGAATGTAATCGTTCAAACAATTTGGCTTGGGCGTTAAAGAATAATAGCAAAACCTCTGATTTGAAATGAGCAGCAATACTCACATCAAGAAAGGCCGCGCAGCTGGCCTGTTCACGAGCAGGTGCGGAATTTGGATCGGCGGGAGGGCGAAAACGAAAATGTTTTTTTGGATTTTCGCTTGGAATTGGAATGAACACCCATGCGCACGATATATGAGTAAATATGCTCATCCAACCACGGCGGCGTCACGAAAAGTCAGCTTGAATGGGGATTTTATAGTGATGAAAATGGGCCGCAAGAAAACTGGCATTTGCACTTCATCGCCCGGTTTTTTGGCAAAACCCAACACTTGAAGTTGGGGTTTCTGGCAATCCGCAACAAACTTGCCGCTTGGAATACACTTGCTCCAACCAGCCAAGGTGGTATGAAATGTTGTGCCAACGAACCGATTGTTTTGATGATCGTCCGATGTGAATTTGTGTTTCAGCCCTCCACACATCATCAAGTTGGGTGGGGATGGCTCAGCTTCACCAAAATGCGAATGCTCGTAAAATCAACCCTCGTGCTTTTGTCAGCGGCCAGCGCGCTAGTGTGCGGAGCCGAGAGCTTTTCGTCCCTCCAAAGCGAAGCCAACTTGGCTGCAAAGTCTGTTCCTTGGGTGACGAACGTGGCGCAATTCAGGACCCTCTTTGGAGCGGATAACCTTATTGGGTGCGATTTTCATCTGACCGGCGTGGTCACTTTGGTGGATACGAACCGCGATTTGGTGGTGCTGCAAGACGCCGCCGGAGCCGTGGCCCTGAACTTCCGCGTCGAAGATCAGCGGCTGCAGGTTGGGCAGCTCGTTACTTTGGATGGCACCAACTGCTGTCCCCTTTTTTCGCGTTTTCCAGATTATCCGTATCGCCCCTCTGGTCGTAATATTTGTCACTCATTCGAGGCTCCGGCGAACTGGGGCGAGTATTATTTAACGCGGATGCGAGGATATTTGCATCCACAGGTCACCGGCAATTACCGATTTTGGACCGCCAGCGATAACTCGTCAGAATTGTGGTTGAGCACGGATGCCGACCTGTCCAAGGCCAGGAAGATCGCTTCCATCCCGCGTTTTGACTTCGTGCAACCGCCTGGATGGTCGCAATATCCGTCGCAACATTCAGAGCCGATTGAATTGAAGGCGGGCGTGACTTATTACATTGAGGCGTTGCAAGAGCAAACCACTGGAGGGGACTACCTCTCCGTCGGCTGGCAGCCACCGGGCGAGTCGGCGATATCCGTTATTGACGGCCGTTGGTTGACTCCGTGGGACGAAGACCGCGATTCCACGCAGATTGCAACCAATGGGATACTGCGCGAATACTGGACCAACTACTTTGAAGGCGATTTGACTGGCATGGGTGGAGCGCGTCCATTTGAATCGGCCTTGATGGTCAAGGAAGTCGGCATTCACATTCATGGACGTGGCGAATTGCCCAAACCCGGCCGGATTGCACTGAATCAGGAGTTGCCGAAGGAGGATAACTATCGTTGGGTGCAAGTGGAAGGGGTGGTAAAATTTATAGCGACTGACGGAGACACGACCTTTCTGGAGTTGTCCGATGGCCAGGCGCGGATCCAAGTGCGTGTGTTACATTGGAGTCCGGGAATGTCGAAAAGTTTAACCAACATTGTCGTCCGGGTTGAGGGGGTTTGTGAGAGAGTTTATGACCAAAAGTTGATGATGCCGTGGCTGATCTGGGCCTCGGCAGAAAACAGCATTTCGTTCATTAAGGCTGGAGCGACAAATGCAGTCACCACGGCAAGCGACCAACCCATTTTGTCAACGACTACAACCAACCCGGCTATGCAGGGCTTCTATATGTCTCGCGGAGTAGTGACGTTCAACGATCGGGTCTTTGACAAAGACTACATCTTCGTTCAGCAAGACGAGACCCCTGTGCTGGTTCATCTTGGAACCCCCTCTTTCAAAAGCCAGTTGAAGGTGGGGCAGGATGTTGATCTTGGCGGTGCGCTGGAGCCGGGCAAATACGTTTCGGTAATCACGCCATTGGTCGTCACAAAATACGGATGGCATTCCATGCCCGTGCCCATCGTTCAGCCCCTTGGCTTGCCGGATTCAGGAAATCGGGAGGGCAAATGGAACGAACTCGAAGGCGTGGTGCATGCGGTGAACTCCAACGGCACACTCTCCATCGTGGGAAAAGATGGATCCGCCTATCTCTGGGTGGGGCAAACACCTTCTAACTATCTAGCTCGTTACGTGGACGCAAAATTGTCCGCCCGAGGCGTGCTCATGCTGACCCTGTTGGATGCACCGGTGCTGCTCATCCCGTCTCGCAACTTTGTCAATGTGGAGGAGGAGGCTCCGGAAGATCCCTACGGCATACCCCGGCGTTCAATTGCCGACCTCCTCGCGGAGGACAAGGAATCTACGTGGTCCCACCGGGCGCGGGTGGTTGGCGAGGTCACCTACCAGGATGCTCATTCGTTTTTCATTCAGGACACCTCGGGTGGCATCCGTGTGCGAACCCCTGAGCAGTCGAGGATAAATGTAAGAGAGACGGTTGAGGTGCTCGCGTTTCCGGCGCCGAACGGTTCCTTCTCCACGTTGACAGAAGCCCTAGTTCGTCCAGCTAAGTCAATCGAGCATGTCCGATCCAAGGATTTGGATTTAAGCGAGGCATTATCTTCCAAGCAGAGCGGCACCTTGGTTAATGTCAGCGCCATGCTGCTGGCCCGAAAGACCGATGGAATAAACCAAGTGTTGGAGCTTCAGGAACAGCAGCGCGTATTTGTTGCAACCCTTGCAACCGGCAAAGGCAACTTGCCAGACATAGCCCCCGGAAGCCGGCTCCGGGTCATCGGCGTGTGTGACGACCAAACGGCTGTATCACCGCTGATTGGCGGAAAACCTCCGAGCGCACAATTTCTGACTTTGCTCAACATTTTGTTGCGCAGCCCGCAAGATGTGGCGGTGCTCAGCGGTCCTCCGTGGTGGACCTGGAAAAAAACCGCCGCGCTGGTGGGCACGCTGCTGACGGTATTGGTCGTGGCGTTGCTGTGGATTCACCTGTTGCATCGGCGGTTGGAACGACAAAAGGCCGCCCAACTCGCCTTTTCACGGCAGGTTCTGGAACGGCTGGAAGATGAGCGGCGTCGGATTGCAGTCAACTTGCACGACAGCTTGGGACAAACACTGCTGGTAATTAAAAACCACGCCATTTTGGCAATCCAACGCCCTCCGGAAGAATCGGGATTGCGACAGCGGCTGGATGAAATCTCCGGCGCCACGTCCCAAGCCCTTGAGGAGGTGCGTCGGATTACGCATGGCTTGCGGCCTTACCAGTTGGACCGCCTGGGCCTGAGCCAAGCGATTCGCGCCTCGGTCAGCCGGGCCGCCGCGAACTGCTCGATTCTCTTTGCCAGCCGGGTGGAGGACATTGACGGCCTGTTCGACAAAGACGCGGAAATCCACGTTTATCGCATCATGCAAGAAGCCGTCACCAACGTGGTCAAACACTCCGCCGGCACGGAAGCAGCCGTGGTGATCAAAAAACGGACGGCGGCCGTCTCGCTTTCCATTCGCGACAATGGGCGCGGATTCAATCCGGCAAAACCGTCCCCCCAGCCGCGCGACCTGGGGTATGGACTCGTCGGCATTACCGAGCGGGTGCGCATCCTCGGGGGAACTTTGACGATTGATTCCCGGCCGGGCGGAGGCACCAGTGTGACCGTCGAAGTGCCATTGCCGATTCGCAAAACATGAAACAAGAAGTAACAGTGTTGATCGCGGATGATCATCCGCTTCTCCGCCGGGGCCTGCGCGATGTCATCGGGGAAAATTCACGGTTCAAAATTGTCGGCGAAGCGTCCGACGGGCAGGAGGCGTTGCGGCTGCTGGCCAGCCTGAAACCGCAGATCGCGATCGTGGACATTGACATGCCTCGTTGCAACGGATTGGAAACGCTTCGGGAAATCCGGCAACTGCCGTTTCCGGTCAAGGTGGTCATCCTCACGATGTATAAGGAGGAAGACATGTTCAACACCGCGATGGACCTGGGCGCCAAGGCCTACGTTCTGAAGGAAAACGCCGCCAACGAAATCGTCAGCGCCCTCGAAAAGGTGGACGGCGGCGAGGCGTTCGTCAGCACCCTGATGCTGGAAGCCGGACAGCGCCGCAGCGAGCGCGTGCGCGAGTTGCTGTTGAGCAAACCGCAAATCGAGTCCCTGACGCCGGCCGAGCGCCGCATCCTCAAACTCATTGGCGAAGATTACACCAGCAAGGAAATCGCCGACCGGCTCAAGTTAAGCGTGAGAACCGTGGACAATCATCGCCAGCATATTTGCAACAAACTACAGATCCACGGAACGCACAGCCTGTTAAAGTTTGCCTTCGACAACAGCGCCTATCTGTAACACCAAGGTGATTATACACATGGAACAACCGAGGAATGAAAAGTCAGGGAGATTGTGAGGATTGACAAGGTTGCGAGTTTCTTCATGTGCATGGTTTGTTTTGGAGTTACTTGAGTAACCGGAAAAATTGTATCGCATTTGTGGCCGGCAGCGCGACCTGATAATTCGTGCCGGCTACTTGCGGCGCAGGGGAAGAAACCGCCACCCAGTTCGCCGACGCCAGGTTCGTGCATGACTGCAATGTGTAGCCCGCAGTTGCCACGGGCCACGACATGGTCAGATTTTTCCCCGATATTGAAACAACGACGGTGGGATTGTTCGTGCTTAACAACTGATTGGGTCCGAGAGTGTAAGTCGCGGCGATCTCGGCCGAAGAAAGTGCGACATTGTAAATGCGAAACTCATCCACCAGACCGTTAAGGTAAGGATCAGCCCACTGCGACTTGCCGATATAGTTGTTGAGGGTGCTGCCCAAGGTCGCTGGTTTGAGGGTCATCGCGCTGTTGGTGCCCATGGGAACACCATCCACATAAAGAACGCCCGTGGCCGCATTCAACGTGACCGCCACTTGATGCCAGACGCCCGTGGTCAGGGTGGAATTGCAGTTGATTTGCTGCTCGCCGCCCGTGCTGTTGGTCGTGATCGCAAAACGTATCGTCCCGGTGTTTCCATTTTGCGGCGTCAGATACATGCTCACCGTGGTATTGTTGCCAAAGTCGAAAATCCTGGCCCAATTAGCCGTCGAGGCCAGCTGCACCCAAGCCGCCACCTTGAAATTGCTCAATGTGCTGACAATTCCCGCCGGCAGACTTACATATTGTGACGAGGCGGATGACAATGTCAATTGCCCGCCCGATAAAGCGCCGCCGTTGGGTAGCGTGCCAGCCCACGCCGGACCGCCCGCGGAATCTGCCGTGCTGGCGCCGCTCGTCTCGCTGAAACTATACCGATGCAGCAGCGGCGGCGCCGGCACCGTGCTGAAGAACCAGACCGCGCCGATATTGGTGTTGGCGCCGATGATTTCATCCACACGCCAGAAATTGGTCGCCCCTCCGGCCAGTGCCGGATAGAAAGTGTTGGTGGTCAGGATTCCTAGGAATTGCGGAGATGTCGGCGTGGCTTGTGCGACCGCGTTGGAACTGACTCCAAGATAGACTGCGTGCGCCAGCGCGTTGCTTCCGGGCGTCCAGCTTAACGAAGAATTCAATGCGACGTTGGACGCGTCGCTGGCGGGCGACGGATTCGTGGCCGGACCGACGTAAACATTCTGGTCGAGCACAACCGTTGTCAGTGAACGCGGCGGAAGAACTTGCGCATTCGTCAACGATCCGAGCGGCTGGAAGTAGTAATTCGTGTTGGCGGTTTGATAAACGCTGGATTTGCCAACGCTAAATATACCGAAGTTGAAATTCATCGCGGATGACACAGCGGGGTTGCTGTTGATTAAAACCACCACGAGCCGCAGACCGTCGGGCGAAAGGAAGGCCGAAGACCGGACGTTGCTGTCGCTGTCCGTGACGCTCACGCGCTTGCAGCCGGGTTGAATGAAATACGAAAAATGTTTCATTGACCAGTAACTGGGTGAATACCACCAACCATGCGACTGCGTCGGCGTGCCGGGCGGCGCATTGGTCCAGGTGGACTGGGAGGCATACGGATTCTCAATCTGAATCAGCCCGCCAGTGGTGCCCGGCCAGACCAGACTCCAGTGGTTGTATCCGCTGACCTGTTCGACGACCAGCTCGTTGTGGATCAAATTCGCACATTCGATCATATCTTGAACATCACCATACTCGGTCATGAAATGCGGCTTGCTGGGGAAAACATTGGTCGCCGAACTTAACTTGCTTAAGAATGAATCCCCCGTCGAGCCGCCGTCGCCGTAAAGGTGGTGTGCCACGCCATAAAAGCTGCTCGAGTTCATCGTCGCCGCGTAGTTATTCAAGTCGTTGTAGGCGATGTGGACGGGTTCCGGTGCGAGCAACTTGGGCGGCGACGGGAGGTTGGTCAGCCGTTGATAGACCGCATCCAACGCCTTGGAGTAGCTGGCATAGTTCGTGCCGTTCACCGTGTCTTCGGTTGGATGAAAAATGCAGGAATCATAACCGGCCACCCAGTCCGGTTCGTTCTGGATGCTGATCCATGTCATCGTAACACCGTTGGATTTATATGCCTGAAGCGAGTCATACCAATACTGCGCAAAATTCGTGTAGGCAAAGCTGCCGTTGGTATAGATCAGCGTCCCGCCGTTGCCAACCTGTCCGTTGCTCTTCAAAAACGCCGGCGGCGCCCACGAACTCATGTAAACCGGAACCGGATGCCCCAAAACACGATTTGCATTTGAAACAATATCACCGGCCGCTCCGCCATCACCGGACGCGGAGTTAAAACCCGCGTTGTAACGATACCAATCTCCCAATCTCAACATGGAGAGATTCAACCCGGCAAAAGCGTTCGTGTAAATTTCAAGCTTGTAAGGATGGGCCGGGATCCAACCATCATAGAACGCAGTGGCCCCGCCGAGGCCTTCAATGGTTTGATAAGTCTTGGTCGTGTCAATCGTGGCGGTTGCCGCCTGGACCGGGCGCGCAGCCAGGCCGGCGAACACCAAAAGATATGCAATTGATTTCATCATAAGCCGCTCACTATACTTAACTATCGTCTCGTTTGATTCCATTTCAAGATGGTTTTGATGGAAGCTGTTCCCAACTTCAAACCGTCGGCGCTTACCAGGCAGTGCATAAGCAGCGGAACATCTAATTTGCATCTTTCATTGCGTTAACCTTTTATGTTTCATGGGCAACATTATGCAATGTTTAATTTGCCGCAAACGATTTGTTCTTTGGCAAGATATACATCAGCCATTTCGCTGGATATGAGTAATTATGCCTATCTCCTATTGGCAAATTAAACAGGCAACATCAAAATCTGGCCGCCAGTGGTGTCTATACAGAATCATTTAAATGGGGCAGGGATTTTTAATTCCCTTTCAAATTGGTTTCGATGGAAACCGTTCCCATCTTCAAACCGTCGGCGCATGCCGCAAGCTTGATTTTTCCCGGTTGTCCGGGTTTTCCGCGGATGATCACCAGGCAACGCCCGTTGAATGTCTTGCGGTCGTGCGCTTGAAACGACTCGAAACTAGTGGGATCGCCGTTGTCCGTCGCAACGATTTCACCCGGGCCTTCGATTTCAAAATGGATTTGATGGTTGGCGCGCGGCTCCGTCAACCCCGCCTTGTCCTTCACTGTCACGGTGACGAAAGACAAATCTTTTCCGTCCGCTTGAATTACATCACGGTCAGGTTGCAATTTGAGTCCGGCCGGTTCGCCGACGGTTTTCACTTCGTCAGTCGCCCACGGTTTGCCGTTCTTGTAAGCGACCACCTTGAGCGTGCCGGGTTGATACACCACCTCATCCCAGCGGAGGCGATATTCATACTGATCCTTCCTTTTCCGGCCAAGCGATTTGCCGTTGAGGAAAAGTTCCGCCTCGTCGCCGGAAGTGAAGACGTGGACCGGCGTGGCCTGTCCGACGCGTTCCGGCCAGGTCCAATGCGGCAGAATGTGCGCCATCCGAAAATCCGGCCGCCAGTGCGCTTGATAAAGATAGAAACGATCTTTTTTGAATCCGGCCAAATCAATGATGCCGCTGTAAGAACTGCGCGATGAATCAAAAGGCGTCGGTTCGCCGAGATAATCCCAGCCGGTCCAGACAAATTCGCCGCCGACGTAAGGACGCTTCTCTTGCGAGGCAAATACTCTATCTGGCGATGAGCCAAACGCCGCGCTATACAACTCATACGCGCTAACCTGATGCTTCGATTGTTCCTGTCCGGAGTTTGGCCCGACAGCCGCGCTGTTGCTGGCAGTGACGGGGAAAATATATTCGCCGCGCGTGCTCAAAGCGGACGCCGTTTCGCTGCCGATGATGAATTTGTCCGGGAACTTCTCGTGGAATTCAGGATAGCGGCCCGGTGCTTTGCGCACGCCTGCGCCTTGATAATTCAGTCCGATGATGTCCACCGTCGCGGGCAAATCATTCGTCGCCTGCGCCCAGTTCATCGCCGTCGTTGTAAGACGGGTCCGGTCTTCCTCGCGCACGATGCTGACGAGTTCTTTGGCCAACGCTGCGCCGTCCGTGCCGGTGTATTGTTCGCCGACCTCGTTGCCGATGCTCCACATGATGACGGACGGATGATTCCGGTCTCGTTGCAGATGCGCGCGCAAATCCTGTTCGTGCCAGTCGGGAAAAATGAGATGGAAATCCAGCGGCGTTTTCTGGCGCACCCACACGTCAAACGATTCATCCATGACTAGGAAACCCATCTTGTCCGCAAGCTCAAGCAATTCCGGTGCGGGCGGATTATGGCTCGTGCGCAGCGCGTTGCAGCCCATCTCCTGCAACATCTCCAACTGCCGCTGCGCCGCGCGGGTGTTGAACGCCGCTCCCAGCGCGCCCAGGTCATGATGGTTGCAAACGCCCTTCAATTCAATGCGCTCGCCGTTGACGAGCATGCCTTCATTCGGATCGAACTTCAGCGAGCGGATGCCGAACGGCGTTTCACAAACATCCAAAATTTTCCCGTCCTGCACAACCGTCGTGACCGCGACGTAGCGGTTTGGTTTCTGCGTCGGCGGCGGCCCCCAAAGTTTTGGGTTGGCAACCGTGCCGCTGCCTTCCGCGACGATGCTTTTACCGGGCGAAATACTCAAACTTACTGGCGCAATTTTCGCGACCGCCGCGCCGGATTTTTTGCCGTCCGCATCCAACTCAAAAAATTCTGTCGCCACGCTGACGTTGGCGGCTTGCTTGGAATCGTTGTCCACCGTCACCTTCAAATTTACCGTGGCGCGTTCGCGTGAAACTTCAGTCGTCGTCAGTTGCGTTCCCCACTGGCCGACGTGAACGGGCTGCGTCTTGACCAGCCACACATTGCGATAAATTCCGGCGCCGGGATACCAGCGCGACGAGTTGGGCGGATTATCGAGTCGGATTGCCAGTGCGTTTTCGCCACCCGGTTTCAAGAACGGCGTCAGGTCGAGCCGCCACGACGCATAACCAAAAGGCCAGCCGCCGACAAGCTGGCCATTCAGCCAAACCGTCGAGTAAGACATTGCTCCATCCACATCGAGGAAAATTTTCTTGTCCGCATCGGCGGCCGGCAGGACGATTTTTTTCCGATACCAGCCGACGCCTGCACTTGGCAGCCGCCCCATGCCGCCGCCGCCGAAGCGCGTGAACGGCCCGGTGATGGCCCAGTCGTGCGGCAAGTTGATTTGCTGCCACGCGCCGTCATCAAAATCCGGCTGCACATACGCAACGCCGTCGCCGAGATTTCCTTCGGAGTGGATAAATTTGCGCGACCGGTCTTTGATGAAGCCGTTGCCGGTCGGAAGAATCCATTGCTTGATGACAGTCACGGGCGCATTGGTCACAGCGGGTAAATTCGTCGCGGCATTTGAAGATGAAATGCCATCCGCCTCGGCCTCCGCGAGATGGCGAATTTGCTGCTGTTCGCGCACATCGTAAAGCAGGTTCACGGCGCAATTCGTCGGGTCGCCTTTGGTGAACCGCCAGTTGTCGTTGATGGAAATGCGCTCGCGCGGCGAGTCCGCAGCCACGACGAAGCGGGCTGCGACGATAAACAAAAGAATGAAGCTAAATCGAATCATTGAAAATCGTGATGTTGCATGGTTCAGGGAATGAACAGATTCAGATCAATCGCATCGGCCATCGTCTGGTAGCCGGCGGGCGTCAGATGCAATCCATCCCTGCTGTAAGCGGGAATCAAATTCGTGAGCGTCACCGGGTCGCGCACGACCGCGTCGAAATCAATCACGCCGTCGTAAAGGTTGTTGGTGCGAATCCAGGTGTTGACGATCTGCCGCGAAGCTTCATGGCTCGGTGTGTAATAACTATTTCCGCCGAAGGGTGAAATGGTTGCTCCGTAAGCACGGACATTACGGGCGTGCGCCTTGGTGATGAATTGCGTGTAGCCAGCGATAAGATTTGTCGCAACCGTTCCTGCGGAGTCACCGCCGATGTCATTCACGCCTTCAAAAACAATCAAGTAGCGGACGCCGTTTTGGTTGAGCACGTCGCGATCAAACCGGTTCACCGCCGCCGGCCCAAGTCCGCCGAAGATCCCGCCGCCGCCGATGCCCATGTTGACCACGGCCACGCCGGCCGTGGGCGCGTTGGTGATCAGGCGCTGCGCCAAATCGTCCGGCCAACGGTTGTTTCCATCCGTGGTTGAACCTCTGCCGTCGGTGATCGAATCTCCCAACACCACCACGGCCTTGCCGGAGCTGTCGGCCACCACGTCAACGCCCGTGATGATATACCAATGCTGCATCGTAACCGCTGTCGGCAGGCTGGCCGCCGTGACGACGTTGCCGGATTGGATGAACGAAGTCGTGCGCGAACCAGGATGGCCGTTGATGGTCGTGGCCGAAATGGTTCCGAAATAAATGCTCACCGCGAGATTCGTCAGCGCCGGCAGGTTGTAATCGAACGGATCGGAAAGCACCACTTCTCCCGGTGGAATGACCACCGCCGGTGCGCCGCGAAACGTGAGCGCCTTGTCGGTGGCGGTGTTGATGTTGCCGCTGCCCGCGCTGCGCGCACCGGCGGCCAGGGCGACGTGCGCAGCATTGATCGTCACCGAGTTTGTGCCGTAGGCATTGGAGAAACGCACGCGCAGATGGCTCCCGCCGAGAGTGACGTGAACGAACTGGCGCAGCGTGCTGTTGGCCAGAGTCGCGGAAGGCAGATTTCCCGGCTCGGTCACTTGCGGGCCGCAGCCCCACGTCGTCACCCAATGGGCGTCCGCCGCGAAGTTTTTTTGCAGCGCGCAAAAAAACGCGGCTGCCGCCAGGAATCCGGCGAGTGAGTGGTGCATGAACTGGTTTTTAGCGCGCATAAGAACGACAGAATGTTGCCGGGCTTGTGAGATTGGTCTGCGTGAACTGCCACGCGCCGCCGGCATCGGCGACGTTCGTGAACACGCTTTGCCACGCGACGGGCGGCGCCAGACTGGGGGTGGCTTGAATGACATTGGTCGAGTTCGGCCCGCCGAGAAAATAGAGCGTCACGGTGCCGTCCGCGAGGGAAACACACGCGTCTGCCGCCAAGATGGCCAAGGCAGCCACGAAGGTGACGACAAAACGATGAAATAATTCCAGTCGCATTATTGTCAAGGTTGTCCGACCGGCGGCTGGCATTTGATGTAACGATCAGCCCACTTGAGGAACGTCGGCCAGTTGGGTCCGGTCGTGTGGCCGCCACGGTGTTGCCGCCAAGCGAGTTCGCCGTCAATCAATGCGGTTTCGACCGGTGGAAATTCCGTCGTGCCCAAATCTTTTTTTCCGAGCAATCGGAACACCGGCCCTGCCGCGACGGCAGCCATGAAACTGCCGCGTTGATCCACCCACTTTCCTTCCGCGCCCGGCCCTGCCGCCGCGCCGTAGCTGATAAATGTCGGACGCGGAGCGCACATGGCGATCAGTTCATGCGCGTCCACCGACAGATCGCCGGCGTTGAGCGGCCCGCCGTATTTCAGAAAGTTTCCGCCCATCCAATGATAGCCGCCGGAGCCGGTGAGGTTCTCCACCAACTCGCCGAAAACGTGGCGATGAAGTTTGGCGCCACCTTCGCCGGACGAGCCGATGAAGCCGATGGCAAAACGCTCGTCATAGGCCATGGTGACGAGCGCGGCCTTGCCATACCGCGACAAACCTTCGATGCCGACTTGTTTCGCGTCCACCGCCTTGTCGGTTTCAAAATAGTCCAGCGCGCGGCTCGCGCCCCAAGCCCACGCGCGCAACGCGCCCCAGTCGTCGGCCTTGCGCGGCTGGCCTTTGTTACATAGACCGATAATGCCTTTGGTCAAGCCCGCTCCGTTGTCCGCCTGAAAACTGGTGGGAACGAGGATGGCGTAACCCCAGCCTTTCGCCAGCAATTGTTGCTGCCACGTTGGACCGCCGCCCGGCCCGCCACCAAAGTTCGCGCGGGCGAAACGATTGGTTCCTCCGGGAGCGTTGGTGCCGCGAAATCGGCCGGCACCGAAATTAAAACCAAACTCCATCATCACGGGAACCGGGCGCGTTGCGTTTTCCGGAGTGGTCAGCGTCAACTCGATGTCCACGTAGAGCAACCGATAGGAGGAGTTGTCAACATGCCCCGTGAGCTGCTTGGTGATGATCGGAACGTCGCCGTTGTTTGTCTTCGTGACACTCGTCACTTCCCATTTCACCATGGGAACATGCTTCGGCACACGGCCATAAACTTCGCGATCAAAATCCTCCACGATTTCCGGCCGCCGCTGCTTCCGCCACGTTTTGGCGGTGTTGACTTTCTTTCCGTTCTTCAACGTCAGTGCGTCCGGCAGATTGGGATAAGGGTTCGCCTTTGACTCGTCGTAATTGACCGTGTTCGGAGCGTTGGTGTCGTTGGGATTGGCACCGGGGCGCAAAGAGGTTATGTGCAGCAACTGCATCATCATCTGATGATCCTGCTGCGTGGTGAGGGTCACCGGTGCAGGCCATTTGTTTGTGTCGAACGAAGCTCCTTCTGCCTGCCGCCCGCCGCTAAGATTCAGCGCGCCGATGACAGCGAGCGCAAACACACCGGAACAAAGGTTTTTAGGAAGAATTGAATTCATAACAATTTAGGGTCCGAGTTCGAGGCGATAAAACCGCGCGGCGTCACTGCGATTTGTGTCAATAAACGTGCCCGGCATTGCCGTTGGATTGGTGGTGAACAAGAGTTTGCCAGTTAACCAAGCTCGATGAGACGAGCAGCGTGTAGCCCGGGCCAATCATGCCAGTCGCGGACAAACTGATCTGACTGCCGAGCACGATGGGATTCAACGCAGGCTGGCTCGCTGGATTCACGATGATGACGAAGTTGTTCGTTGCGCTCATCAACGCGGGCCTGCCATTGTCGGCCACGTTCATCTGAATTTCGACAATGGATTATCGGTTGTTTGATTCGGCAGTGAGTTCAATTAGCGTTGTGTTGGTCATACTTCCGACTTTGGTTCCCTTCAATAAAACCAGCCAGCAGAAGTGGCTTGATAAACGCCTACAATCATCTGTTTTTTATGAGATTCCACGTGGCCGTCAATAAAGGTCAAGTTCACGCTTAGGCTTCCAAGCGACCCGCTATTGACATGGCCTGAAGACTTTTTCGACTTATCAACCGGCGGGTTGTTGGCGAATGTAATATTGATGTGATCCGTTTTGAGATCGGCCGTCGTTCCGTAACCTGAAAAACAGCTATCGCTGATGAACGGAACCTTGGAGCTACCCCTATCAGTTGTTTTCTGCGGCCAGCCATAATTGGCCGGGTCGGTGTTGAGAACCGTGGGACCCGCTGCTCCCACCGTGAGATCTGGCATCGAACTTCCGCCGAACCCCGCCTGATTGACCGTGCGCTCCACCCAGAGGATATGATTCATCACTACAAGAGCATTCTGTGGGTTGGCTGAAGCCCCGAAGTATTGCAAAAACGTGTTCAAGTCCTGCACGGTTGTCATGTCGTGACCCAAAACAGTCCGGGCCTGCGCGTATTGGGCGGCCATTTCATCCGCCCGGACAGGACAAAACCACATCGGGACTGAGAACTGGTAGCTCGCAACTGCGGGAAGAAAATTACCGTTGATATCCCATGGATTTCCGCCGCCGGCGGGCGTGGCAAATGCGTTCCCCGGCAATACCTCTTTGAAATCCAAGGCATACATATTCGCCATGATACCCCATTGTTTAAAATTCGAAGTGCAATTGGTCACTTTGGCCCGAAATTTGGCTTTGGCCAAAGCGAGAAGCAACAGCGCAGCCAATATGGCGATGATGGCGATGACAACGAGCAGCTCGATCAGTGTGAATGCCCGGTGGCGTGAGTCGGCGGAGTTCACCCAGCGCCTGCTCTCTTTCGTTTCCTCTGTCGGCTTGTGTTTCTCCTTGTTCATAACAGTTTGATGGTCTTATGCGCTGGAAAATGTAAGTGGGCGGTGTTCACCACCGCCCAATTATTTGCTTATAACTCGTCTATGTCACGGAATTACCAGGCGATAGAACACGCACCCGGCCGTCCTGCCGATGACGTTCGTGTAACTGCTAAAGGCGTCTGACCCCGCGATGGTAGTCCAGGCGGTGGCACTCAGACCGTTCGTCAGAGCCCTAGTCTGGCTTTGCACATGCACGCCGCCCGTCCAAGCAGCCGGCCACGACAGGACAAAATTAGTGCCCGAGAGAACACTAAAGCTGGCTGTGATGGGCAGCGGCTGGGCGGTGAGCACCGTCACCGACCCGTCCACGGCCAGACCGTTCGAGACGGTGCAGCCCGGTGAGACAATCGGCATGGCAGCGCCGCCGGTGACCGGCCCGCTGAAGATGTTGAACTTGTCTCCCGGCGTGAGTGCGAGGCCGGTAGTGAGAAGTTTCAGCGTTCCGCCGGTGTAGTTGATGGCGCCGGAAACCGTGTAGGTGGTGTTCGAGGGCGACAACGCCTTGTCCAGCGTGGCCACCACGGTTCCTGAATTAATGTTCATATTGCCCGTCACGGTCAAATTGGACACCGAGGTAGTGCCATGCACAATAACAGTGCCGCCTTCCACTTCCAATTCACCGCCCAGCGAGGTGACGACCAACGTGCCGTTGCTGATAACAGTGGCGCCACTGTAGGTGTTGGCTGCGGAGGAGAGTGTTACTGTGGCGTTACCAACCCCTTCCAGCTGCACTCCACCTGGCCCGGTGATGGCGCCTGGGATGGCCAAGCTGCCAGTGCGGTTGATGACCAGCGGGTTGCCGCTAGTGAGCGTGACGGGGCCGGTGCCGACAGAACCGGTCGAGCCGCCGTTGCCGATGATCAGCGCGCCCGCGTTGATGATCGTTCCACTGCCATAGGAATTGTTGGCCGTCAGGGTGATCGTGTTGCCGCCCTGCAACTGCACGATACCCAGATTGGCTTGCGGAGAGGTGAAGTTAGTCCTAATGGTGCCAGTAAACGTGAAGTCGTCTCCAGCGGGACGGTTGAACTCGAGCGTCCGAGTGCTGTCTTGACCAATAGTAAAGTTATTGGTGAACACCACGCTACTGTTGGTGGGGATCGCTCCAGCGCCCACCGTGACCCCGTCGCCCAGAATGAGGGTGTTGTCGCCAATGAAGGTGCCGCCGGTATAGGTATTGGTGCCCGTGAGGGTAATGGTGCCAACGTTAACATTGTTGGCGCCAATCTGCACATTGCCCGTTCCAACGATGGGGCCGCCGTAAATGACGGTTGAGTCCTGTCTAACCATCCGGAGCGTGCCGTTGTTCGTTACCACAGAACTGGTCAAACCGCCGTCCTGGCCTTCATACGGCTGGAAGATCGTGTTGGCGCCAATCAAAGTCCAGCCCGTATAAGTGTTCGCACCGATGGCCTTGATATACCCGCCGCCTTGCACAATCACGTTGCCCGCTCCGCTGATGACGCCATTGGCGCCAGAGCCATAGGCGAATGAACCGGAAGTGTTAAAGGCCAGAATAGAGTTGGCATTGACGACATTGATGAGGCCGACGCCATTCAACGAACCGGCGCCGGTGCCAGTGCCGACTTGCAATGTGCCGGCATTGATGGTTGTGCCGCCGCTATAGTTGTTGTTATTGGCGAGAATGACGGTGCCGGGACCATCGCTGGTCACCGAACAGCCGCCTTTGACGGCGCCGAAGACGGTCACCGTGCCGGCGCGCTGGAAGTCAATGCTTGTGCCGCTTACGGAGTCGACGCCGCTGCCGCCCAAAGTGCCGGCCAAGCCGCCCGTGCCGACCTGCAACCCTCCGCCGCTGAGCACGGTTCCGTTGGCATAGGTATTGGTTCCGGTCAAAATCCATGTGCCCGCCCCGCTCTTTATCAACGTGGTTCCGGCGGGATGGTTAGCAATCGCGCAGGCAAGCGTATCGCCAAAGGCATTGGGGCCAGTCAGCGTGAGCGAGCGCGGGCCGTTGCCGCTCATCCCGAGCAACCCGCTGTTGGTGAAGGCGAGCGCAGCCGCGCCTTCGCTGTCAATCGTGCCGCCGCTTCCGCCAACCGAGAACAGGCGATTAACGCTGACGCCGGGGCCAGTGTATAGCAGCGTGCCTCCACTGATCACAATGTTGGTATTGGCACTGGTGGCGGCGCCGATGTCGCTCGCCGACCCGCCAATGGCCAGGACATTGACGGCCAACACACCTCCGCCAATCGTGGTGACGCCGGTGTAACTGTTGGCGCCGCCCGGAAGCGTGAGCGTGCCGTTGCCGCTCTTGGTCAAGCTGCCGGGGCCGCTGATATTGTTTCCAACGCTGTTGGTGATGGCATACGTCAGGCCCAAAGCGGTGTTATTGATCGTGGCGTTCGTAGGCTGGATTGAGCCAAAGACCGTCACGTTCCCATTTCCGGCCGAGTCATCAAGCAACGCGTAGTTACCGTTGGTCCAAGCGGTCGCATTGCCGCTGTAGATCCAGTCAATACTGGCCACATTCCAAATGGCATCCTGCGCGGCAGTCCAAATAAAAGGCGGGTTATCAATGACCAGGTCAATTTCGACGTTGTTGACGTTGGTCACCAAGTGACCACCCGCGCCGGCCAAAAAGCCAAGCGTGACCGCCGGGGCCGTTCCGCTGGTCCATTTCATCAACGGGAAGATTTGGCCGATGGCCCGGAACGCGCCGCTGTTGACTAGAATGTTGACCGGGGTGCTGGCTACCAAGTTAACCGGCGTAAGGGTCGCCGCATTTTGGTTGGTCACGTTGTTGAATTCCAAAGTCACGCCAGTGCTTGAGCCCAAGGTGAGGGTGAGCGGCGAAATCGGCGAACCATTTTCCACCACACCGAGATCCGCGCTGTCGTTGACCATGATATTGCCACTGCCGGCCTTGGTGCCTTGGAACAGAAGTTCGCCGCCGCTGACGATGGTCAGCCCGGAATAGGTGTTGGCGCCGCCCAACGCGAGGGTTCCGCCACCGAGTTTGGTGAGCGTTCCGCCGCTGCTGGTCAATCCCGTCAAGAGACTCGGACTCGAACCGCCGGTGTCAAGGTTATAGATTTGACCGGGGCTGGTGTCGAACCGCGGCGAGTAATCGTAGGCGTTGGCCAAGTTCCATCCGAGTGTGCCGCCGTTGAATGAAATCGTGCCGTTCTGGCCGAGCGGGCCGGAAACACCAACCGTTTCGAGGCTGCCCGCGATCAATTCGCCGCCGGTAAGATTGATGTTGCCGCTGAAGGTGCTCGCGCCCGCGAAAGTGATTACGCCGTTGTTCACCTGGATCGGCCCAGCGCCGGAAATGGCACCCGCGATGGTGTCCGGCGTCGTGATGATTCCCGGCGCTGGAGTGTAATCAAACTTCCACAGCGCTCCATTGTTGACGATGGGCGGGCTGCCGGCGTCCGCGTTCACCAAGTCGGAAGACTTCATGATCAGCGTGCCGCCAGCGCCAACCCTGACCGCGTTAAGTTTATCAAACCAATTGACGGATTCCGCGCCGACATTGGTGCCGGTCCAAGTCATCGTGCCAGTCCCAAACATATCCACCTGGATTCCGGATGAGTTCGCGCTTCTTAGGTGGTTATTGACGATCCAATTTCCCGTGCCTCCAAAGATAAACGGATGCGAGCCGGCGCCGCCCATGCGGTATCGGGTAGATTCGTTAACCACGCATGTCACGCTTGAATTGTTGGTGAAACCCAAGACCTGCCCGTTTAGAGTGCCTCCAACAATATCAAGAATACTCCCGGTGTTATTGTGATCTCCGAGAATCAGGCTGCCGGTGCCTGCATCAACGGTGAACCAATTCATTCGCAGTCCCCCTGAAATTCCGCTCTGCGAAACAATTTGCACGGGACTCGTTTGAAGCGACGTAACCTCGATTCTTGCTCCTAACGGGTTCCCCGATCCACCGCCAGAAGACAAACCGTAGTTACCTGGGTTTACGGAAATTGGGGGGTTACCACTTTGCGATATAAGTATTGCTCCCGTCGTTCGGCCATCGAACAAGACCAGGTCGCCATACCAGCCCGAGACGGGGTCCGGCCCGGAATCTGAACGGGGAAAACCATTCGGAGTCCAGTTGGTGCTCTGGCCCATGTCCCCTCCAGTAGAGTTTGGGAGCAGTGCGCAGTATTGATTGGTCCAGGTAAAGGTCGTCTGGCCAAAGGCAGCCGTCGTGGCGACGGTGCTGCACAAAATGATGAAGAGTTTGAGAATTGTGAGTCTAGTTTTCATAAGCTTTAAGGTTTCAATAAGCGGCGAGGCCGGTGAGAAGGTTGGTTTCAACCGCGCGGGTTGGCGTCGCAAGCTGCGCGGAAGCAGTTATCAAGGCCGTCAACAGGACGGCCGACATTTTGGATTTGCATCTTGTTTTCATTGGTTTTTGTGGGGTTGTGTTGTTTGGTTGTTTTGTTTTTACTGGTTGGTATTTGTCAAAACAAAATGTTTTTAAGATTTTAGAACGGCTGTTTGAAACAATTTGCCTTAAGACGATTCAGAAAACTATACGACAAACGTCGTATAGTGCGGCTTCCGCCAAACACGTTCACAACGAACTTTCTGCGGCCAATACGATGAATGTCGTATGGCTTGAAGCCTGCCCCAAATCTATACTGTTTCAACTCCATATGGCCATATCCCCAGCCTGCAAATACCGCGCGAACAACATTTTTTTCCGCAACTCGCTGGCACTAAAAGCGGCCGTGGAGCGCGTCACCGGCCTTTCGCCGGCGCTTTCCCGCGCGAAGACAAACTTGGGAAAAACGTCATCCTCATCGGCACCCTCGGCAAAAGTCCGCTGATTAACCGGCTGATCCATGAAAAGAAAATTGACGTCTCGGAAATCACCGGCAAATGGGAATCGCTCCTGATTCAAGTCGTGCCCAATCCGTTGCCTGGCGTCGCCAGCGCGCTGGTTATCTGCGGCAGCGACAAGCGCGGGACGATTTACGGCATTTACGATTTGTCCGAGCAGATCGGCGTTTCGCCCTGGCATTACTGGGCGGATGTGCCGGCCAAACATCACGACCAGCTTTTTGTGAAAGCCGGAAAGTTTGTGCAAGGCCCGCCGTCGGTGAGGTATCGCGGCATGTTCCTTAATGACGAAGCACCGGATTTGACAGGCTGGGTCAAAGAAAAGTTTGGCACGGTTCCCGGCCATCCGGGCGTGGCGAACTATGGGCGCGGTTTTTACACGAACCTATTTGAACTGAGTCTTCGTATCCGTGCGAATTATCTCGGCCCGCGATGTGGAACAATGCGTTCAATGAGGATGACCGCGAAAACCCGCGCCTGGCTGACGAATACGGCATCGTCATGGGCACATCGCATCAGGAAGCGATGCTCTGCGCACAAAAGGAGTGGGATCGCAGTCTGCAAAAAATACGGCAATTGGAATTACAACAACACCAACCATCAGCCTGTGCTTCAGCAATTTTGGCGGGAAGGCATCAGCCGCAACAAAGTTTTTGAAAGCACCATCACGCTCGGTTTGCGCGCGGAAAATGACAGCGGCGCCAATCGGCAAACATTTGACCGAGCAGATCGTCGGCGTTCAATGACAGATTCTTGCCGAGGAAATCAATTCTGACCTCACGAAAGCCCCGCAATTATGATGTCGCTACAAAGAGGTCCAGGATTTTTACAATGAGGGACTGCGCGCAGTTCAAAAAGGCATCCCTTCAACTGATCGTTGACGGCAAAAGATTCTCGTGGGGGCTTTCGGCTTTGATAAGTCCCACCCTCATCCGCGGCTTCTCCGTCCCGTGGATGCCGATCCTGTTATTCGGAACACCGTTGACGTTCAGAAGCCGTTGATTCTTCCCGACACCGCAGTTGCCAAGGATTGGAAGAAGCAGGCAGACACCGCCGATGTCAACTCATGGATATTCGATCTGCTCGAACATAGTTTGCATCGAGAATAGTCCGATGCAGTCCAAGATTTTCCTCCAATTTGCGGCCGTGCGCGAATTGATTTTAGCCGAAGAAATGAATTTGGTCACCCTACTGATTGTGCAAATTCCGACGAGAAAATCGAACCGGTTATTCTTGCTTTCATTCTTACTTTGAGGTTTTCACAGGGGTCAAAACTCACAATCCCCTTTATTTGCAAGGATTGGAGCGGGTGAATGGAATCGAATCATCGTTTCGTTCCCACAAGGCGGACACGCATAAAACGCTGTATTATCAACGTGTTCAAACATTGTTGACATAGCCTTACTTTAGCACTATGATTAGCACTGTTATGGCAAGCATCCACAAACGCCCGCGCTCACCCTACTGGCACGCTTCCTTCATGTCCCCGGATGGCCGGTGGAAGTTGTGTTCCACAAAATGCGAAGACCGCCAAGCGGCTTTGGCCGTGGCGATGGAATTTGAGCGGGCTTCCAAGCTGGGGCGGGCCGGCAACCTCGTGGAAGCCCAAGCCCGCGAAGTCTTGCGCGATATAATGAAGCGGGCAGACATGGGCGAAACCTTGCAAACCGTGTCCATCAAATCCCATTTCGACACTTGGCTTGCCAGCAAGCGGGCGCGCAGTGCGGACAGCACCGGGGAACGCTACGGCATGGCCGTGACAGGGTTTTTAGACACGCTGGGCAATCGCGCCAGCAAAAATCTTACGAGCCTGACAGCGGCGGACGTGCAACGCTTTTTAGATCACCGCACGGGCAAGGGGCTTGCCCCCAAGACCGTGAATGTGGACGTGAAGATTATCCGGGGCGCATTGAACGCGGCCCGCCGGCAAGGTTTGATTCCGACCAATCCGGCGAAAGCCGTGGAACTGCCGGAAGCCGTGGGCATGGAACGCGGCACGTTCACCCCGGCGGAAGTGAAGATGCTTGTGGACACGGCGGACGGCGAATGGAAGCTGTTAATCTTGCTCGCCTATTTCACCGGGGCGCGGCTTTCCGATTGCGCCCGGATGCAATGGGAAGGCGTGGACTTGGGCGAAGGCACGCTGACTTACACGCAAGCCAAGACCGGCGCGAAAGTGACCGCCCCGCTTCACCCTGACTTGCTGGCGCGGTTGAACAAACTGGCGGGGACAGACAAGCCGGAAGTTTTCATCATGCCCGCAATCGCGGCCCAGCGCGGCAGCGGACGGCGCGGGCTTTCCGAAACCTTCAAAAAAATCATGCGGAAGGCGGGCGTGGATTCACAGACGGTGAAGGGCAAGGGCAATCAAATGTTTTCCAAGCGTTCCTTCCACGCCTTGCGCCACAGCTTCACGTCCGCGCTGGCAAATCAAAACGTGCCGTCTGAATTGCGGATGAAACTTACCGGCCATAGCACGGAAGGCGAGCACAAGAAATACACGCATCACGAAATGGATAACCTTCGCGCCGCCATGGGGAAAATCCCGTCTCTGGGGGCGAAATGAAAAAGAAATCCGCCCGTGTCGAGCTTTACAAACTGCCGAATCATTCATGGCTTCCCGGTGACTGGTGTTCGCCCGGCTCGAAACACGACACGCCAGAAACCGTCGTGCGGCGACTTGGCTCGCGTGTTTTGGTTCGCAACTCCACATGGGAACAAGCCAAGCAACCACGATATAATTACTCAAAAGAATTTTGCGGAGAACACCGGGCAAACGATACTTGGAAACCGCTTGACCTATACATCGAAGGCACTTCAATCATTGGCATACTTGCCCAAAAAGCGCGCGATGGCGACGGCGACGCCGCTTTAGAACTGGCGCGGCTTGCACGCGAAGCAACGGGACATCTTACGCAAATTTGCAAGTCGAAGCCGGAATTATTTTTTCCGCTTTCCCGGTTGAATAACTCTTGGCCGGTGATCAAACGCATGACTGCAAAATTGAGTGACGCTGAAAAAGACTTGTTCGCAGCGATACAACTTGGCGCGGATGACTTCATTGAACTCCACCCGCAAACTGCAAAATGGAGATTGGATGACGCCGGAAAGATTGCTTATGGCTTGCTCAATTACATTCGCGTTTCGCGTGGCAGTTCGCCGCACGGATTTGACAACGGGGCAATCAGCAAATTCGTGAAGCAAAAATTGCAACGCGACTTTGACGACGAAAGCGCGGATGACTGGTGGGAAGTCGCCAAAGAGATTTTGCTTTTCTCTTACCCGCAACCGCACGCGATAGACGAATTGAAAAGCCTTGTGCCAGTGAACGGCCCAAAACGGAAAAGCCCCGGCAGATTTGACCAAGCCATTTTCCGCAAATTGAAATCTCGCTTCATGGCATTTGCCCGCGCCAAAGTTTGTTGAACCACTCACACCTTGCCCCACTTCAAGCGGATGACGGAGTAAGGCTGGCGGAAGAATGATGTTTGCACAAGACAGGTAAAACGCCTGTGACTAGCAAACAACATTATGCCACTACAAACTAAACCAATCGCCGTGGGCAGCGAAAGCAATGCCCGTGAAACCACAAGGCCCGTGTCTAAACTCGCACGGGAAATTCTTCAAGACCAATCCGCCGGAAGGCCAATTTGGATTAGGCCGCCGCGCGCCGGACTGGAATTTTACAGCGGACTTTCCCGCGCCAAACTTTTCGAGCTGGGCGGCAAGGGCAAGATTGAAACCCGCACGCTTCGCGATCCTGGGGCCATCAAAGGCACGCGGCTTTTCCTACTGCAATCCGTCTTGGATTACATCGCGCAATGCGGGCAGGGAGAAACGGTGAACGCATAAAAAATCCGCCGCGCTCCGTGACTGGAAAAACGCGGCGGAAATAACTTACTTATGAGAACACTTTACCCTTTATCTTCCGGGCGGTCAACGCTGGCATACGCCAAGACGCGGTTGAATATCTTCGCCCTTTGGATTCATTTCGGCTTCGCCGGCAAACCTTCCGCAAGCTGCCGTTGCCCGTGACGCGAAGATCACAAGCCCAGCTTCAGCGTGAACGCGGACGGGACTTTGTGGAATGACTTCAGCACCGGGGAAGCCGGGGACGCGGTGGATTTTTTCCAGCGTGCATCCGGCCTGCCACAAAAAGACGCCTGCCGGAAATTCATTGAACTGGCCGGCGGTCAAATCACCTTCACGCCGCGCGCGACCCAGCCCCAGCCCAAGCCGGCGGACGCCAAGCCCAAGCCAGTCTTCCCTGACTTCCGGCGCGGGACGGCGGACGAAATAAACCACCTTGCCAGCCTTCGCAACATTGGCCCGGAAGGAATTGAGTTTGCCAGTGAACGCGGCCTGCTGTTTTTCGGCACGCTGAAGGATTTGCCCGCATGGATCATCTCCGACGCCAAGCGCGTGAACGCCCAAGCCCGCCGGATGGACGGGCAATGCTGGAATCAGCTTGCCGGAAATCCGAAAGCATGGACGCTGCCCGGCTCGTGGGCATCATGGCCCATTGGCATCACGGAAGCGCGGGGCTTCCGCGCAATCGCCCTTTGCGAAGGCTCGCCTGACTTGCTGGCGGGGCATTATCTCGCCCTTTGGGAACAGGCTTCACATCTCACCAAGCGGGACGTGCAATGCGCCCCCGTGGCGATGCCGGGGGCATGGTTTGATCACCATCCAGCGCACGCGCGGCTACTGCAAACGCTGCCGCAAATGGCGCACCCCTGCCGATGCTGTGCTCGGCTTGGAAGAAACCGCCGGCTACTCGCCCTCGGTGCAGGCGATGGCCGCATTGCTGGCCAGCAAGATGCCCGTCGAAGACGCCCGCCTCGTCCTGGAACACCTGACCGGCCTCCAGCTGCCCCGCGCCACGCTGGATCGCGAAGCCCGGCGTCAGGGCGAACGCGCCCAACGCCTGCGCACCCGGATGGATCAACACGCTGCCACGGACAAGCCCCAACTCGAACTGACGCTGGAGCCCTATCAGATGATCATTCAACTGGACGCCGGGAACATCCGGGAGCGCGACGACTGGGGCAAGAGCGCCGCGCTGCGCCGCGCCGGCAAAGAGCCCGAACGCTGGCACTGGGTCTATACCGGCACCTGCTTCCGACTGGATCATCGCGGGATCACTGCGGGCGGACGGCCCGTCATCACCGAACGCGGCTTCGTCTCCACCCGCGCGGGCATTGACGCGTTGCGCGAACAACTCCACGCCGAAGCCCTGCGGCGCGGCCTGGGCCAGGCCGCCAGCGCGCTGGTCATTGGCGACGGGGCCGTGTGGATCTGGCGGCTGGCCGATGATCGTTTTCCGCAAGCCCAACAACGGCTGGACTTCTATCACGCCGCGCAACATCTGGGGGCCGTGGGCCGGGCCCTGTTTGGCGACGACAAGGCGAAGTTCAAAGCGTGGTTCAAACCGTTGGTCAAAGCGTTGAAGCACCCATCAGCCATCCAAGTTATCCGCCAACTGGAAGAGGCGCTGGCCGGACTGACGGACCCGGGTGCCGTCGAAACCGTGACGCGGGAGGTGAATTATTTTCACGAGCACAAAGCGCGCATGGACTATCGGGCCGGACAACGGCGCGGTGAACCCATCGGCAGCGGGCCGGTGGAAGCGACCTGCCGGCAAACCCAATGCCGCTTCAAGCGCACGGGCCAGTTCTGGAGCCGGCAGGGCGATGAAGCCTTGACGTGTCTCGAAACCTTCTGGCGCAACGGACGCTGGCATCTCCTCTTCCCCCACACCTCGGCTTCCAACTTTGCAAAAAACTGAGATGCGCCCCCGCGGAACTCGGGCGCAAAGTTGTCGTGGACGAAACTGCCAAAGAAATCCAAACTGGTCGCGATTTCACGCGCAAAGCAGAGCTTCACCGCTGGCAGCGCACATACGCACACAACTTCTTGAGCGCCCGCGTTGCCGAACTCAGCGCGTCGCACCGCCTGCCGTTCAACCGGCTGTTCATCCGCTCGCAACGAACGAAGTGGGGAACGTGTTCAACCAAGGGGAACATTTCCCTGAACTGGCGATTGATCCTGACCCCCAAGCACGTAATTGACTACATGATTCTTCACGAACTGGTTCACACTAAGCTCCTGAACCACACGCATCTTTTTTGGGTTCATCTGTCAGCGGCCTATCCAGAACTCCAAAAGGCAATCGCTTGGTTGAAGTCTAACCGGCTCGCTGGTTGACATTATTGGCGCGGGCAAAACTTACACGATAGTTGCCGCTGCGATGGAACTGAAACGGTTGCGGCTCGCGAACAAGCCCTTGTTCACCGTCCCCAATCACATGCTCGGCCAGTTCTCGACCGAACTGCTCATGCTGTATCCGGGCGCAAACATCCTCGTGGCCGGCAAGGAGGATTTCGAGGCGCAGAACCGCAGGAAAATTTTCAGCCGCATCGCCACCGGCAATTGGGATGCCGTCATTGTCACACACTCCGGCTTTGAACGGATTCCGCTCTCACATGAAACCCAGGTGCGTTTCTTCCAGGAGCAAATGGAGGAATTGGAAAAGATCAAACTTGAACATGCTGGCGAAGAAAACCGGCGGCTGGTGAAGGAAATTGAAAAAGCCAAGAAGCGGCTGGAAGCCAAGTTGCAGGCGCTGGCCGCTGATCACAAGAAGGACAACACGCTGACGTTTGAAGAACTCGGCGTGGACCGGCTGTTTGTGGACGAGGCGCATTATTTCAAAAATCTGTTTTACGTTTCCAAGATGACGCGCATCGCCGGGCTGCCGCAAACGGCCAGCGAACGGGCGGTCGACATGTATTTGAAAGTCCGTCATGTCCAGTCGGTGAACAATGGCGGCGGCGTGGTCTTCGCCACCGGCACGCCCATCGCCAACAGCATGGCCGAGATGTTCACCATGCAGCGGTATTTGCAGCCGCAGGATTTGCAGAAGCATAACCTGCATCATTTCGACGGCGGGGCGGCGACGTTCGGCGAACCGGTGACGGCCATGGAACTTTCACCCGACGGCGCGGGCTACCGGCTCAACACGCGCTTCGTCAATGTGCCGGAACTGATGCAGATTTTCCGGCAGACGGCGGACGTGCAGACGGCGCAGATGCTCAACCTGCCGCGCCCGAAGCTGGAAGGCGAGAAACCGGCCATCTGCCACGCGCCGGCTTCGACAGAATTAAAAGAGTTTGTCGAGGGACTGGCCAAACGCGCCGAGGCGTTGAAACGCGGGCGCGTTGATCCGCGCGAGGACAACATGCTAAAAATCACAACGGAAGGCCGCAAGGCCGCGTTAGATTTGCGCCTGATGAAGCCCAGTTTGCCGGATGATCCCCAGAGCAAGGTCAATCTCGCGGTGGAAAACATTCACCGGATTTGGGCAGCGACGAAAGAAGACCGTTTGTCGCAGCTTGTGTTTTGCGATTTGTCCACGCCGCAGGACCGCGGTTTTTCCGTTTATCGGGACATGGCTGATAAGTTGCAACGACTCGGCGTTCCCGAAGGTGAAATCGCCTTCATTCAGGATTACGACGCGGACAGCGCCAAGCTGGGATTGTTCCGTTCCGTGCGCGCGGGAAAAATCCGCGTGCTGTTCGGCAGCACGCAGAAAATGGGTTCAGGGACAAACGTGCAAGAGCGATTGATTGCTTTGCATCATCTCGATGCCCCGTGGCGGCCGGCGGATGTGGAACAGCGCGAGGGGCGCATCCTGCGGCAGGGCAATAAAAATTCGGCGGTGCAAATTTATCGCTACGTCACCGAGGGGAGTTTCGACGCCTACATGTGGCAGACCTTGGAGACGAAGGCGAAATTCATCGCGCAGGTGATGAGCGGTGACATGACGGTGCGGAGACTGGAAGACATGGACTCGGCCGCGCTTACTTACGCCGAAGTCAAGGCCATCGCTTCCGGCAACCCGCTCGTCATCGAAAAAGCCCAGGTGGATGCCGAACTGATCCGGCTGTCCCGGTTGCGCTCCGCCCACGCCGAAGAACAGTATCGCATCCGCAGCAGCCTGCGCCATCACCGCGAGGAAGTGGAAGCCTGGACGGAACGGTTGGCACATTTGCGCGAAGATTTGAAAATTCGACAGGATACTGCCGGCGAAAAATTCCACATCGAACTGGACCGGCAACAGCTAGACAATCGCGGCGGCGCCGGGGAATTGCTCCTGCGGCGGGCCGAGAAAATCAAAGCGCGCTTGGGTGAAGACATTCGTATCGGTCATTTCGCCGGTTTCGATTTGTTCATGCGCGCCGGTTTCAACAACGCCGCTGAACTGGTGTTGCGCGGCCAGAACAGTTACAGCACGCGCGTCACAGACACGGCGCTGGGCACGATCCGGTCGCTGGAATCAGTGCCGCAGGGATTTGAAGAGCGCATGGCCCGGCTGGAAGCCGACATCAAGGATTCGCAGAAGCACGCGGGCGAACTGGAAACGAAGGTCGGTGCTACTTTTGAAAAGGAGGAGCGGTATCATTTTCTGGTGAAACGCCAGTCGGAAATTGAGGACAAGCTTGATCTCACCAAGAATCAAGCCCCCGCCCAAGCCGAGGAAATTTCCCCGGACACCAACGAAGAAACCGTCTCCACTAAAGTGACCGCCAAGCTCAAGCACGAGCGGGTTAAAAAGGCTGGCATCGGTATTTAATTTTCAAACCGATGTGGCATTGAATCTTCACCATCTGTATTTGCCAAATAAACAAAAACAAAAGCTCGCGGCCTGCGTCTATCTGACGACTTCCCGCACGAGAGGCCGTCACTAGCTCACAAGCTGCGAGCATAAATTATTGTTTGCTGGCAGCCCTTAAGTTTCTTTTTGGCATTTGCTGCCATTGAAATCGAGAATCTTGTTTGCAATAACGCCTTGCTCAATCCACGTCAGTTCGGAGCGGTGACGCGGGCAATCCCGCACGGTTGAACAGATTCCCTCCGGCACGTTTGCCCAACCGTAGCGCACGGTGACGGGACGCGGAACTGCCGGCGAATTCACCATCACTGTCTCGCCGACGATTTTCGCCTGCGCTGGATGAAGCACTTTGTTTGTGCCGGCAATGATAAAACTTTTCAACTCGTCATCCATCGCCAACAGCCCTCCGCCGAGATGCATGAAATGCAAAATCATGTCCGCGACTTCAATTTTCATCGAGTCAAAACCGGACGGAGCAGGCAATTTTTTTGCCGGCACGCGCACGCCGCATTGCAGGACGGCGTTGTTCTGAAACAACGGGTTCAGTCCTGCCATAATCCCCGCCGCAGCGAAAACACAAAATAAAATGGAAAGGGTTTTTGCTTCTCTATTCACGGTATAAAATTTTGACTGACAAATCCCGCCGCAAAACAACCTGAAAGGTCCTTCATTCGAAGACGGCGGCGTTGGGAATGTGCGTGAACTTGGCGACGGCCTGCGAACGCGAGCGGACGTGCAATTTCTCGTAGATGCGACGGATGTGCGAGTTGACCGTCGGCACGCTAATATGCAGCGAATCGGCGATTTCCTTGTAGAGATAGCCGCGCGCGAGCAACTCCAGAACCTCGCGCTCGCGCGGCGAAAGACTGTGCGGCTCCGCCGGGGACAGACTGAACCGCTGAAATGACTGGACGATTTTGCGCGCAATGTTGCTGCTCATGGGTGAGCCGCCGGCATGCACGTCCTTGATCGCAGTCAGCAATTCGGCGCGCGGCGTTCGTTTAAGCATGTAGCCGCTCGCGCCGGATGACAGCGCCTTGAAGATGTGATCGGGGTCTTCATAGACCGTGAGCATCACGAACTGCGTTTCCATCATCTGCGGCTTCAGCCGGCGGACACATTCGATGCCGTTCATGCCGGGCATGTTGATGTCCATCAGAACGACGGAAGGCTTTTCCTGCGGCAAGGCGGCGAGCGCGGCCTCGCCGTTCTCATGCACGCCGACACATTTGAAACCGTCCGCGCCGCGAATCCATTCGGTCAAAATGCCGCGCGCCGGCGCGTCGTCATCCACAATGGAAACAGTGATGCTCACGGGCTTTACTTTAGCCTGAACGAGCTTGGAAAGATTGTCGTGAGTTTTCACTACACCGGCTTGCGTAAAAATGTTCTGGTTTTGTCAGAACGTAACAGCGCGGGCGGTGCGGCGCAAATTTCTTTCCGTCATAGAACCTCATGGCAGCGGCGGGCCGAGCTTGACGCGGTAGAAACGGAGCGGCGAACTGTTCGCGGCGTCCGTCCAGTTGAACGGCAGCACGGGCGAATTGGTGATGAAGACGTTGCTCCATTGCTTGAGGTTGGTTGAAGTTTCAATCGCGTAATCCGGCCCGCTCTGGCCGCTGACGTTGAAGCTGAACTGTCCGCCTGCGACTGAAACATTGCTGATGCCCGGCGCGGAAAGCGAATTGACGAAAACGGAAAAACTTTGAGTGGCGCTCAGGCTGGGCGTGCCGTTGTCAGCGACTTTCAGCGTGAAACCGTTCGTCGAATTCGCCTGCGTGACGAGCGGGCGGAAGCTGAACGCGCCGCTGTTGGTGTTCAGCGTTGCGTTCGTCGCGCCGGCCAGCAGTGCGAAGGTCAGCGTCTGCGGCGGCGAGTCGGTGTCCGTGACGCTGGCGGTAAAGGCTACCGTCTGGCCGACGTTGACTGTGCGATTGGTAATCGAGGCCAGAACCGGTGGCGTGTTGGGCGGCGTGACCGCATTGAGCGTGAGGGCGACCGTGGTCGTGTGGCTGAGCAATCCAGCGGTGGCGATGATGGTCACATTCGATGTGCCGGAGGTTACAGTGTTGGAGGCCGTAAGCATCAGCTTGGTCGCACCCCCGGTGATGGGATTCGTGGCAAACGTGGCGGTGACTCCGCTGGGAAGATTGGTTGCGCTAAACGTATAACAGCCATTCAAGCCGTTTAATGCAGTTATCGTGATCGTGTTCGTGCCGCTCGCCCCGCCTTGCACGGTCAGGCTGGTTGGGTTCGCCGACATGCTAAAGTCCGGCGCGGGAGTATTCCATGAAACGGAATCAATGTAACAAGTATTCGTCCAGCCGGCGCTGGTGTTAAACTGAATGCCGAGATAATGGAAGGGCGACACGGCGTTCGCCGGCACGGTCAGGGACAGCGTGTTCCAGGCGTTGGTCGTGAAACTCTGATAATAGCTACTGGCCCATCCCCAGTTGTTGTCCTGCATGTAGGGCTGGAGATTGGAGATTATATTGCCGCTCGGAATCCAGACATGGAAGGTAATCGTTTGGCCCGGAAGGACACTCACGTTGCCAATCTTCACTGACGCTGAGTTCGCGTTCGTGCTGTTGATGTTCACGGCCAGCGACTGCTTGCCCGCATAGTGCTGTGCGGTGGAAGTCGCCACTCCGGAAAT